>ERZ761602.248-NODE-248-length-128204-cov-6.067757_pt1 | contig 128204 bp, 105 predicted proteins | sample MGYA00512165_ERZ761602 | MGnify/ENA primary metagenome ERZ761602 (study PRJEB28899, sample SAMN02445085) | bioreactor sludge metagenome | biome: EBPR sludge; isolation source: Thorneside wastewater treatment plant | place: Australia: Brisbane, Thorneside...
GCACGCCGCCAGCGTTCGTCCTGAGCCATGATCAAACTCTCCGAAGAAAGTGTTTCCAATCCCGACGAATCGGGTTTGGTTTCATGGTTTTTTGATTACTCGGTACGACCCTATCGAGACGAACTCGGAAGGGACCGCACCATTTCCCGGCCGCAAAACCGGGAACGGAACATTTCTGTTACACGCGTCCTTATGGAACTTTCAAAGTACGTGCCCCGTCGGGGGCGAGGGATATTATAGGCCGGTCTCCCGGCAGGTGTCAAGGGCCCAGGCGAAAAATCGGAGAAAAGTCCCCGACAGACTCGCTGAGAGCCTCAAGCATGCCCAGGGCACCAGACTTCGAGAGGCCCATGTTGCCAACCTCACAGCCCGCCATGAGAAGGCAGGCGGGACAGCCGTTCGTGCACGGGCACCCCATCAGAAGACGCCGCGCCGCCGCGAGCCATTCGCTCCGGCGCGAAAAAAGGGTCTCGGTCAAGCCGACGCCTCCTGGAATCGCGTCGAAGACGAAGACCACCGGTGCCCCGGTGTCTGCATAGGCCATCACCCATGCACTTCCCAGATCGCGCCGATCGCAACCGGCGAGAACCGGCGCGACCGCCCTCAGCGCATGCTCCACCGCATGGACGGCCTCCGGCTCGTCGGTCGTACTCGGCATGTCGATACGGAGCGAGATCGTCTCGTACCCGATCGGAGGCGCACTTACCGCTTGCTCGGCGACGAGAAGCTCGTCATCGAACTGGCGCATCTGGAATCCGGTCGCGATCTGTGTGACGCCGGCATGGATCAGCGAGATCGGCTCGCCCGCCGTAAGGACGGCCAAAGGCTCGACGAGGGAGGCGACTCGCGGTGCCGAAAGGAGCTCCGTTTGCGTCGGGACGAGTTCGATGATCCCGTGTTCGAGGTCGCACCGCGCGACCTCGAACTCCTCGCCCTGATGGAGATAAATGGCTCCGGGAAACGCGTTCGTCGCAGCCCGCCATTGCTCCATCGTCCCGATCTCGGTGCCGCCGACGCGAAGCGACACGGCGTCGCCCGAGACCCCCCGGATCGAAACGTAAGCCGCCGGCGATCGGTGGCTGGGGTAGTACAAGCGGCCTGAGCTCTCCGCCAGTTCGCCCGCCTCGACCATCTCCGCCGCGACCGAGGAGCCGCGAAGGGTGAACCGATCAAGGTCGACCGCGTCGAGGGGGCGTTCGTAGGCGGCACACAGCAATTGGGCTCGGAGCACCCGCGGATTGTCCGGGCTGACAACGGCGACCTCGGGTGCATCGATCAGCAGGCCACCGGCCTCGCGCGCGACGAACTGCTCCAGCGGGTCGGCATGGACGATGAGCACGGCCAGAGCCGGGTGCCGGGCTCGACCCGCACGCCCGATCTGCTGACGAAACGAGGTGAGGGTTCCAGGATAGCCGTTCACGACCACCGCGTCCAGGTCCCCGACGTCGATTCCGATCTCCATCGCACTGGTGGCGACCAAGCCTCGCAGGCGTCCGCCGAAGAACCCCGCTTCGATCTCTCGGCGCTGCTTGGGCGTGTATCCCGAGCGGTAGGCCTCGACACTACGATTGGCTTTGCCCAGTAGGGCTCGAGTCCGGCGTGCGAGGATCTCGGTGGCGGTTCGGGAGCGGCAGAACGTCAGGGTTCTCGCGCCCGCCTGAATGAGGGTGGCGGTGACCTCCGCCGCAAGACGGCCGGCGCCGATCGCAGAAGATGCGGCGCCGACGTCTGGCGCGAGCGGATTCACGACCATCAGGTGGCGTGGTCCCTGGGGCGATCCGTCGGCATCGATCGCGGCGGGCACGCGCGCCGTGATGTGACCGAACAACTCGGACGGGTTGCCGATGGTCGCGCTGCAGGCGATGATGCGGGGACGGGCCCCGTACCATTCCGCAAGCCTGAGAAGACGCCGCACGACTCCTGCCACGTGGGATCCGAACACGCCTCGATAGACGTGAAGTTCGTCGAGGACGATGTAGCGCAGGGAGCGCAGGAACGGGCCCCACAACTCGTGGCTTGGCAGAATCCCGAGGTGGAGCATGTCCGGGTTGGTCAGGATCAAGTGAGCGTTCTTGCGGATCACGCTCCGCCGAGACTTCGGCGTGTCGCCATCGTAAGCGCCGACAAGCACCTCGGGGCCCGGCGCGAGAGCCTCGAGTTTGCGCAGTTGGTCCTGGGCGAGCGCCTTGGACGGAAACAGGAGCAAAGACTTCGCCTTGGGCTCTGAAAGGTAGCTCTGGAAGGCTGGGATCGCGTAGCAGAGCGTCTTACCGCTGCTTGTGCCGGTCGTCACGAGGACGTCTTGGCCCGCGAGGGCGGCATCGGCAGCCTCGGCTTGGTGACGAAAAAGGCGGTCGAGCCGGAGCTCCCGGAGTCGGGTTGCGAGCCGTGGATGAAGCGGATGGCGGACATGGCCGTACGTCGCCTCCCGACCGGGCGTCTCGGCCTCGAACTGGATCAGACCCGGCCCACGGGCCCACTCACGGAGCGCTCGGACAAAGTCGGCCTGTTCTCGGGGGAAGACGGTCGCCGCCAGGACATCGTCCATGGGGGTCAGGCTGCGTCTTCGACTTCTTCGCGCCGCTTCTTCCGACGCTCCGAGATTTGGACGGCGGTCATGCTCAGGAAGAAGAGGAGCGTAAGGGGCACCGCCATCATCATCATGCTGAAGATATCGCTACTCGGTGTGATCGCGGCCGCGCCGAAAAAGATGATGACCGTGGCCTGCCGCCAATACAGCTTGAGCGTCTCTGGGCTCAGAATGCCGATCTTGGCCATGAAGAACACGAGCAAGGGCAGCTGGAAGCCGAGCCCGAAGGCCAGCAGCATCTTCAGGATGAAGAACACCATCGTCCCAGGCTCGGGGTACAGCACGGTTCCAGGAAAGTCCTCGAGCCAGCTTGCGAACCACGCAAAAGCGCTCGGAAGGATGATCCAGCATCCGAGCACACCGAGCGCGAACAGAACGACGCTGATCGGCGCGACGATCGTCATCGGACGCTTTTCGGAATCCTTCAGTCCAGGAGCGACGAAACCCCAGACCTGGAGGATGCAGAAGGGAAACACCAGGATCAGCCCGATGAAAAATGAGAGCTTCAGCTTGAGCATGAAGGGGGCCATCACGGTGCTGAAAGGCTCTTTGTAGTCGACGCCCTTTGGGAGCACCATGTTCTTGCGAGCCAAGGCGTTCAGCACTTCGTAGACCCAGGGCTCCAGGTACCACCCGATGACCCAGCCGACGATGAGGAACGTGATGACCCGGAGGATTCGTGTCCGGAGTTCGTCGAGGTGTTCACCCAGGGTGAGCCGGAACGCCTCCGGATCGCCGGAAGCGTCCCTTCCTTCTCGGTCGGGGCCGAAGAGCCGCATAAGTCCAAGCTTACTTCTTGAGGTCGGGTGCGGTCAGATCAGGTCGTTCGGTCGGGACCCGTTTGCGGAGTCCGCCGCACGTCGGTCGGCCCGGATGGGCCGGATGATAGACCGGAGCCGTCGAGTCCCTCCCCAACACAAAAAAGAGCTGCACTCTGGACAGTGTGCAGCTCTCTTCGGGGACGGTCCTTACTTCTCCAGCACGATCATGAACTGGTGCCGGATGCGGACAAACTGCGCTCCGCCTCGTGCGCCGCCGCCTCGAGCTCCGCCATTGTTCGGACGGCCACCCTGGGCTCCGCCACCGCCTCCGGCTTGGCCACGCGACGGACCCATCATGCCGCCGCCGCCACCGCGCTGAGGCGCGATCGCATCGTCTTCCTGGCTACCGCCACCGCGGCCGCCGCGACCACCCGGAGGGCCCATCATGCCCCCGCCTCGACCGCCGCGTGCTCCGCCGCCACCGGCGGCCGGGCCGGCGCCTGCGCCGGCTGCGGGACCTGCCGAATTCTCAGCCTTGCGGTCGATCGTGATGTCGCGGACGATCTTGATCGGGATCTTCCGGTCAAGTGCGAACCAGACGGTCTCGTCGAGGGTGATCTTATCGTCGGCGAAGGCGCGACCTGCGGCGGCAAGGGCTCGGCCCTCGGCGCTTTCGGTGCCGATCGAGATCGTCTTCTTCAGCTTGGCGCACGGGATGCCGCCCTCCCACTCGATCGACTCAAGCTTGCCTTGCGCCGGGAAGTTGGCGAAGAAGCGGTTGGTTTCGAGCCGCTTCTCGGGGTCGAGAACCGAGTTCTGGAATACGCCTGGGAACGTGCCTCCCGGCATGACGGCCTTGGCGGGAAGAATCGGCCAGGGAATGCTGGCGACCAGGTCCAGCCCTGCGGCGTCACCGGTCGAGCCCTCCATCGGAATGTACGCGGGCCACGTCGTCGAAATCTCCCGGCCGGTATCCGCCATTCTCATGTAGAGCGGCGCCATTTCGAAGTCCATGTACTTCTTGGGTTCCGGATCCTCGGTGATCGCGAGGTAGACGGAGTCCTTGCCTTTGCGGGGAAGCGGCTGGATGCGCATGAGCGCTTCGCGTCCGCCACTGGCGTTCTTGGACGAGCTCTCAACCGCGTAGAGCATGCGGAACTTCTCCGCCGACAGCGGGAGTTCGGCGGCGCGGCCACCCAACTGATTCTGGGTCTGGCTGAGCGTCGAGACCGACGAGCGCGCCTCCACGTTGTAGACGTACATGAGCCCCGGCGTCAGGTTGTAGCGAAACACGAACCCGTTCTTGGGCACCGGAATGCTTCGGGAATTGTCGAGAGTGACCTTGACCGACGTCCGGTTCACCTCTTTCGGGGCTTCCTCGAAGTCCACGTAGAGGACGGCCTCGATGGCGAGGTCCCCGTCGGCGAGTTGATTCTTCTTGGTGTCCAGCTTCCAGACGTAGTCGCTGCCTTCGACGTCGGGCAGGACCGCCTCAAGAAACTTGCCGTTGATCCAAAAGCCGACGTAGCCCCCGTCAGGGATGCTGTTCTTCGGAATCCGTACGGTCACAACCTCCCGGACCGTCGAACCATCCGCCGGCCGGCGAATCGTGAAGGGCTGAGCCCAGGCTGAACCCAGGATCACCATTCCCAATGCGATGCCCATCAATCGCTTCATTTTCGAGTTTTCGACTCCTTACTTCTTCCCTAGACGCATTTTCGGGCGAAGATTGCGCCCGCATTCTTTCGACGCGGCAAAATCGCTTCCCCGTTACACCTTGCTTGCCCCGTCACGAGGGGTTCTTCTCGCCATAATACTTGACGCATGCCCTCCGCGATCGACCTGTCCACGCTGAATGAACAACAAAGGGAGGCGGTCGAGTGGCCGGGCGGTCCGCTTCTCGTCTTCGCCGGGGCGGGATCTGGCAAAACTCGCGTCATCACCCACCGCATCGCCCGCTTGATCGAGAAGGGCGTGCATCCAGCGCGCATCCTGGCCGTCACCTTCACCAACAAGGCCGCGCGGGAGATGCGTGAACGGATCGCCTCGCTCCTCGGAGGCGAAGCCCGGTCGGTGTGGCTGGGTACGTTCCACTCGATCTGCGCCCGGATTCTCCGGATGGAAGGCCGTGCAATCGGCCTCGATCCGAACTTCACGATCTACGACGACGATGACCAGATCAGTCTGGTTCGCGAGATCTTCAAGGAGCATGTCCTCAACGAGTCGAACATCCAGCCGCGCGCCGTGCTCAACGAAATCAGCCGAGCCAAGGAGCGGCTCTGGACTCCCGCCGACTACGACCGTGAGGCCGTCGAGTTCTTCGAGCGGATCGTCGCCCAGGTCTACGCCGACTATCAAAAGCGACTGACCAAGGCTAACGCGCTCGACTTCGACGACATCCTGATGCTCATGGTTCGGCTGCTCGACGAGAGCGCCGAGACTCGCGAAAAGCTTCAGGAGCGATTTCTCCATGTCCTAATCGATGAGTATCAGGACGTCAACCTCGCCCAATACAAGTTCGCCGACACGATTTCGAAGAAGCACGGCAACCTCACCATCGTAGGAGATGACGACCAGTCGATCTACTCCTGGCGAGGTGCCGACGTCTCCCTGATGCTCCGGTTCACCGCGGACCATCCAGACGCGAAAGTCGTCACCCTCAGCCAAAACTACCGCTCGACCCAACGGATTCTCGAGGCGGCGAACGCGGTCATCGTCCACAACAGCTCTCGCGCTGCCAAGCAGCTCTGGACCGACAACGATCCCGGGCCTGCGATCACGATCTCAGAGGCGGGCACCGAGCGAGACGAGGCGATGATGATCGTCGACCGTGTGATCCGTGACACCCGAAGCGGAAGGCGAGCCTACGGCGACTTCGCGATCCTGTACCGCACGAACAGTCAAAGCCGTGTGATGGAGGAAGCGTTCGTGATGATGCGAATCCCGTACCTTCTCGTCGGCGCGGTCCGGTTCTATGAGCGCAAAGAAGTCAAGGACATCGTCGCCTACCTTCGCCTCATCCAGAATCCGCTTGACGACGTGTCGTTCCGGCGGGTCGTAAACGTTCCCGCCCGCGGGCTCGGGGCGACAAGCTTGGCGGCCCTCCAGGGCTGGGCGCGGCGACGCGACCTGTCCCTCTGGGATGCCGCTCAAGACCAGGAGGTGCAGGGGAGTCTGGGTAAGAAGCCGCTCTATGGCTTGAAGCACTTTCTTGGGATCGTCGAAGAGGGCCGCGAGATTGCGAAGGACGGACTCGTGACGCCGATCGTCCGCCACATCTTCGCGCGCACCGGATATCTCGATGAACTCCGAAAGGAAGGGACCGAGGAGGCTTTCGCGAGACTCGACAACCTCGAAGAACTGATCAGTTCGACGTCGGAATACGATCAGGACGCCTCAAGTGAGGCGACCCTTGCCGGATACCTCGAAAACGTGGCGCTCATGTCCGATCAGGACACCCTCCGCGAGAACGGCAAGGCCGTCACCCTGATGACCCTGCACTCGGCGAAGGGCCTTGAGTTTCCAGTCGTGTTTCTCGCCGGCCTCGAGGAGGGCGTCTTCCCGCACAGTCGGTCGGCGCACGATCAAGCGGAGCTCGAGGAGGAACGGCGACTCTGTTACGTAGGCATGACGCGAGCCCGCGAGGAGCTGCACCTGACCTATGCCCGGCGGCGCACCCTGTACGGTCAGCCCAATTTCAACCTCCCTTCGCGATTCGTCGAGAACGTGTTCCACCTCGCCGACGGGGCCCTCACCGTGGCGGCGATGCCCGAGGGCCGAGCGACCGCCGCAGTGAGGGTCGACCGTACGGGTCGTTCCGCGGCCCCCGAGACCGCGGCTCCCTTGCGTAGTCCGGAGTGGGAGGCGCCGTTCAAAGTCGGGGTCAAGGTCAATCACGCGAAGTTTGGGATCGGGGTCGTGATCGCGTGTGCGCCCCTCAAAGGTGATGTCGAAGTCACCGTCCAGTTTATGGGCGCGGCGGGCCTCAAGAAGCTCGTCCAAAGTCTCGCCAAGCTGGAAGCGCTGTGAGAAGGATCTTGCTTCTCGCTCCCGTCCTGTGTATCGCCTGCGCACCGTCCGGGACCCGCTACTTCCCGCTCGAGGTCGGACATCGATGGTCGTATGCCGTGCGCGGGGGATTCCTCAGCCGAGTCGAAGACGTTCAGGTGGTTCGGTCGATGTCGGTGGCGGGGACTTCCGGTTATGAGATCCGGGGACCGACCGGTGTGTCGCGTCTGGCTTGGAAAGGAAACGTGTTGGTGGCGGAATCGCTTCCCGGCATGCGATTCAGCCCACCGTTGCCGATGTTGGATCCTTCGCACCCCACTCAGGCGATGCTCTGGAAGGGGCTGATGACAAGCCCGACCGCGGTGCTCGACGCCGAAGCCCGCATCGTTCCGAAGGCCGAGAAACTCACGTTGGGAGGACGGCGGTACGAGACGCTCCACGTCGCCGCGACGATCCGAGCCGAGGGCCGTGGGATCGAGATCCAAACGTGGTTCGCGCCAGGGATCGGAATCCTCCGTCAGGAGCAACGGTCGAACGACAACCTCGTGCGCTCGCTCGAGTACCTCGCCGGCCCCTGACCGGTCCTGGATTCCGCCGCGGTAGACAGGTACAACGAATGTATGCTCGACCGTCATCTGCTCCGAACCCAACCTGAAGCCGTCCGTGCCGACGCGAAGAAGAAGGGCATCGAGGTGCCGATCGACCGCTTCCTCCAGATCGACGAGGAGTGGCGCACGCTCATCACCGGACTTCAGGCCCGGCAAGCCGATCTCAATCGGTCGAGCAAGGAGATCGGCGCGTTGATGAGTCAAGGGAAGCGCGACGAAGCCGAAGCCGCCAAAGAGACCGTGCGGGCGGCGAAGGAGGAGATTGCGGCCGGTGAGGCGCGGGAGCGTGAACTGGAAGCTGAATTGCGCGATCTCGAACTCCAGTTTCCGAATCTGCCCCATGAGTCGGTGCCGGTCGGGTTCGACGAAGATAAGAACGCGATCATCCGCGAGTGGGGCGACATCCCTCCGTTCGACTTCGAACCAAAGCCTCATTGGGAGTTGGCCGAAGCCAGGGGGCTGATCGACTTCCCGCGGGCGAGCAAGATCAGCGGCAGCGGCTTCGCCGTGTACACGGGCTGGGGGGCTCGGCTGCAACGTGCGCTGATCTCCTTCATGGTGGATCGGCAGACCCTGCGGAACGGCTATCGCGAGGTCTATCCGCCGTACCTGGTACTCGGAGCGAGCCTCTACGGCACCGGCCAACTCCCGAAATTCGAAGAAGACCTCTACAAAGTCGACGACGACCTCTACATGATCCCAACGGCGGAAGTACCGGTGACCAACCTTTACCGAGACGAGATCCTCGAAGCTTGGCAGCTTCCGATCAAATTGGCGGCGTACAGCGCCTGCTTCCGCCGAGAGTCGGGCGCAGCAGGCAAGGACACCCGTGGCATCCAGCGCATGCACCAGTTCGACAAGGTGGAGTTGGTGAAGATCGTGCTGCCCGAGAACAGCTACGACGAACTTGAATCCCTGACCGTGGATGCCGAATCGATTCTCCAGGAACTTGGCCTGCACTACCGGGTCAGCCTGCTCTGCACCGGGGAGATGAGCTTCTCGAACGCCAAGTGCTACGACCTCGAACTCTGGTCACCAGGGCTGCGGAAGTACCTGGAGGTCTCCAGTTGTAGCAACTTCGAGGCGTTCCAAGCGCGTCGCGCGAACATCCGATTGCGCCGGGCCCAAGGCGACAAGCCCGAGTTCGCTCACATCCTGAACGGAAGTGGTTTGGCGACGCCGCGGCTCTTCGCGGCGATCATCGAGACCTTCCAGCAGGAGGACGGCTCGATTGTGATTCCGGACGCGCTTCGACCGTACGTCGGAACCGACGTGATCGCCTAGCCTCAGAGATCGCGAATGACGCGGTAGAGCTCCTTGGGGTCGAACGGCTTGGCGAGATAGCGATCCGCGCCTTCCTGGGTGCCCCGCGCAATGTCCTCGTCCTGGGTCAGCGTCGAGAGCATGATGATTTTCAGATGAGCAAGAGCCGGGTCTCTGCGAACCGTCTGAAGCACTTCGAGGCCGTCGACGTAGGGCATCATCCAGTCGAGGACCATCAGGTCCACCGCCTCTCGGTCGAGGACATCGAGCGCCTCGCGGCCATCGAAGGCCGTCAGGACTCGGTAGCCCTGCCTCTCCAAGCTCAGCCGCAACAACTGAACGATGGGTCGTTCGTCGTCGACGACGAGAATTCGGGTTTCGCTGTTCTCAGGCATGTAACTCTCCGCGCTGCCCGCGCCTTTCGTACTCGCTTAGAAGAACCAATACGCATGCCGGTTCACCTTTCGAGCCCGCATTGGGACCAAAACATAGCAAACTCGCGTGGGACCTCTGGGCCGCCGACTCCGCGAGTAGACTGGCGTCACGGCTATGAAGATTCTCTTCGCCACCGACGGTTCCGCGCACGCCCAATTCGCCGAGAAGCTCCTGGCACGCATGAGAGGTGTCCGGGGCGACCTCCATGTCCTCAGTGTCAGCTCGCCGGTTCCGGTCCTGGGCTTGGCCGCACCACCTGTGCTCGCGCCCACGTATCCGGAGGAGAGCCTCGACCTTTGGAAGCAACTCCAGGAGCACGCCGAAAACGTCGCTCGTGAAGCGGCCGGCCGTCTCGCGCACGCAGGATTCAACGTGCGCCACAGTGCGCCGGACGGGGATATCGGCGGCACGATCCTCGACACCATCGAGGCCGACAGAACCGAATTGGTCGTTGTCGGGTCGCGCGGGGAGAACGCCCTGGAAGCTCTGGTGCTGGGCAGCGTCGCGCGCAAGCTCGTCTCCCATGCGCCGTGTTCAGTCTTGGTCGCCCGCCCTTATGCGGCGATGACCCCAGAGGAGAGCGGTGCGCAACTGGAAGCGAAGGCCGGACTCGTGGGCGTGGTCGGCGTCGACGACACGCCCGGTTCTCACAAGGCGATCGAATGGCTCAGCGAGAACGGTGGCGACACCTTTGCCGAAATCGCGACGCTCTGTGCCGAGCCGCCGCCCGTCGTGCCCCCAGGCATCATGCCGTCCATGCTGGCGATGGAGGTGAGTCGGGAGCGTGTCAATGCGGACTCGATCGCCCGCAAGGCCGCTGAGGCGCTTGCCGGCATTACCCCGAAGACGACCCCCTACCAGGCTCATGGCCATGGAGCGTTCGAGCTCATCAAGAACGCAAAGGAAGTCGCGGCAGATCTCGTGATCGTCGGTGCGACCCGACACGGACTGATCGAACGGTTCCTCATCGGGAGCGTCAGCTACGAGGTCGCCACCCACGCGCCATGTTCGGTTCTGGTGGTGCGCCCATGAAGCACGAGTACGTCGACCGTCTGACTGCCGAGCACAGCGCACTCGTCGTCGTCGACATGCAGCCGAGCGTGCTCGGCGCGATCGCCCGCACCCCGGTGATCCTCGAACGGACGAAGTTCCTGGTCGACGTTTGCGCGCTCCTGAGAATCCCGGTCCTGTCGACCGTCCAGAACGAAGCGCGGCTGGGCGGCACCGAGCCGGACCTTGCCGTCCGGATCGGAGTCAAGCCGATCGACAAGATGACGTTCGGCTGTTGCGGCAGCGGCAAGTTCCGAAAGGCGCTTCTGGCGACCGAACGTCCGATCGTGCTCTTGGCCGGCATCGAAACCCACATCTGCATCGCCCAGACTGCGCTCCAACTGCTCGAAGATGAATTCGATGTGGTCATCGCGGTCGACGCGGTCGGCGCGCGCACCGACCTTGCCCACCGCTCAGGGCTGGAAAGGCTTCGCGACGGAGGCGCCGAACTCCTCCACTCCGAGGCGATCGTGTACGAATGGCTCGGAACGGCCGAGCATCCCCAGTTTCGGGCCGTGCTCGACGTTGTCAAACGCTACCCGCCGGCCGAGTAGCCTCAGTCTTTTCGCCGGATATCGGTGACGCGGTTTTCGGTGAGCGTGACCTCGACGACCGCGCCGTCCTTGCCCTCGTAGCGAAGGACGCGAACCCCGGGCTTGGGCGTGAGGACGAGCGAGGGCGGCCCACCGGCCTGAACCGCATCGAACTCCGTCATCCCCATCCGGATCTTCGCCGGAATCGCGCCGAGGTTGTCGACCTTCCTCGGCTCGGACTTGCATCCTGCCGCCAAGGTTATCGAGACGACGATCAACGCCACGAGAGCTGATTTCATCACTGTCAGGCCTCCTCCGCATCTTCGCCGGGCAGCATCCCGTCGAGCGGTTCGATAAGGATTTGCCCTGCCTCCAGATCGACCTTCTTTACGAACTGCTTGACCATCGGGATCAGGATATCGCCGATCTGGAGCAAGTCTTGCGCGGGCATCGGAAGGATGTTGGTCACCTTGCCGACTTCGCGGCCCGCGGTCGTCACGACCATCAAGCCGATCAGATCGGCCGCATAGAATTCGTCGCGGAGAAGCTTCGGTCGACGCGAAGCGGGGACGCTGGCCGCTTCCCACTGGAGCGCCTCCGCCTCCTCGACGGTGTCGAGGCCCTCCAGCTTCACCCTGGCCTGCCCCTTGTGCCACGACGTGCTTTGGACGCGGTATTCCCGACCCCGAATGATGATCGGCGCACCTTTGGCGAACCGCTCCACGAAGTCGGTTTCGGGCTCGATTTTCACTCGGCCGTCGAGCCCGAACGCGCCCACCACGCGACCGATTCGGATGAGATCTTCGCTCACGCGTAGAGCGAGTACGGGTCCCAACCCGGCTCCTGCTCGAGTCGGAGCAGCGCCATCTGGCCGACATGGTAGGCATCGTGGATGACGACGTAATCGAGCGAGGCTTTGGCCGCCTCCTCGCTGGTCATGGCGAGGGCGACGGCTTCCGCGCGAAGCGCCATCGTCGCGGCATAGGCGGCGTCGAAGTCGGCGATGCCAAGTTGGAAGGTCCCCCATTCGTGCTCTTGACCCGCGGCATGCTTCTTGAGCGCCGTGTAGCACTCGGCGAGATGCTGGACGATCTCGCGGGGACTCATCGCCTGCGGCGTCACTTTGGCGTCCCTCAGGTTGACGGGGAGCCCTTCGAAAATCTTGGTGATCTGCTTGCCCGAATCGTCGAGGGCCTTGCGCGTGATGTCGAATCCAGTCATGGTACGGAGTATCGCATGCCTGCGACATGAACGGGGAATCGGGTCCCATCGCCGTTTGTTTGTCGGCGCCTTCTGCTGTAAAGTGGGTTCATGAATGCGGCGGTGGAACCCCGACAGCTTGAAGGGCATCTGGGTCCGGTTCAAACGATTGTCTTCGGACCTGGTGGCCTGCTCGCCACCGCGGACACCGAGCGGCACCTCACGATCTGGCGCGATGGCGTCCGTGTCGGCGACTTCGACCTCCGGAGCAAGTCGGACAAGGTCCGGCCGATCGAGCGCGTGCGTAGCATCGCGTTTTCCCGCTCCGGCGACCGCGTCTATGTCGCCTCGGGCGACAAGGTGCGGGCGATCGACACCGCGACCGGAGAAGTGCTCTGGATTTTCGAGCCGCCGCGGGCGTGGTGTTTCCTCATCATCTCCCCGAACACGATCTCGGTCACCCAGGATGACCGGCTCGTCATCGCATTCGAAAACGGCCAGATCGCGGTCTACGACCGAGACGGCCACGTGATCGGGGGCTGGAACGACAACGACGCGCCCCGCTATGCCGCCCTGCTTCCCGATGGGCGGAGCCTCGTCGGGACCGATCGCTTCACCGTCTGCGTGTGGGATGCCGAGAATCAGGCGAAGATCGCCCGCTTCACCCTGCCGGAGCGGCTCTACGCGCTCGCGGTCTCGCCGGCCCACCCCTGGGTCGCCACACGGGAGCTTTCCTCAGTGACGATCACCAACGTCGAGTCGGGAGAGACACTACTCCGGATTCCAATCATGCCTGGCGTCCCACTCGTCGCCTTCTCGACGACCGATCCCGTCATCGCGGCCGGCGAGGCCGGTGGCGTAACCGTGTTCGACCTCTACGGTCGGACTGTGATGCGATGCATGGAACCCGGGCTGAAGATGGCCGTCGCCGCGTTCACGCCCGACGGCCGATGGCTCGCGGCGGGTTGCAGCGACGGTGCCGTTCGGTTCTACGCCGTCCCGGCTACTTCCCAGCCTCCGCCAGCGCTTTCTTGATCCCGCGCACGAGGGCGACCGCAAGGCGGTCGAGGCCGTCCGGCGTGAGCAGGAACTTCTCGTCTTCCGGGATGGTGATGGTCGCCATCTCCACGAGCAGCACCGGCACCTGAGAGAAGATCGAGCCGGTCAGGGCGCCCTGCCGCGCACCGACCGCGGTCTTGGCGTCGGTGTGCACGCCTCGATCGGGGAGTCCGCCCCGCAGCGAGCGGATCACTTCGCGATGGAACGGGCCTGCGATCGCCTTGCTCTGGGCGAGGACCGTGCGGGACGGGCCGACGGTGCCGTCCTTGGCCTTGCCGGGCTTGCCCGGATAGTACGTCGCGAAGCCTCGCTTCGGGGCAGCGTCGAGGTGGAGCCGCAGCATCAGCGCAGCCTTGGCCTCGTTCGCGATCTCCGCCCGACGCCGGTTGGCCACAAACTCGTTCTGGCTCGACTTGGTCAGGACGACTCGGTAGCCTTCGGACCGGAGCAGCGCCTTCACCTTCAGCGCAACCTTCCAAGCGACCTCGATTTCAGTCAGCTTCTTGCCAGAAGCGCCGCGGCCGACTTCCGACGGGTGACCGGGGTCGAGACAGATCGTCGGCTTCGCTTGCCCAACAGCCACCGACGCGGCGATCAGCAACGCGGTTACGGTGGCGGCGAACCGGCGGAACATCCCGGGCATCCTACCCGGCTCTACGAATGACCGGCGAGCAGGTCCGCCGGAAGGGAGCGTTTCGCGGCCTTCCGACGATACATGGCTCGATCGGCGGTTTCGAGAAGCTCGGTCACGTTCGCCCCGTCCAGGCCCAGTTCTGCCATCCCCGAGGTGAATGCGGTCGGGAAGCCGAGGAGGTGGGACTCGCGCTCGAACGCCTCGTGGACGCGGGCCACGAAGCTCTTGGCCTGGAGGCGATCGGCTCCGGCCAGGATCGCGACGAATTCGTCCCCGCCCCAACGGGCGACGACGTCGGTCGTCCGGGCATCGCGCTCGAGGACCCGTGCGGCGAGCTTGAGCAGTTCATCGCCGGTGCGGTGGCCGTAGCGATCGTTGATCTCTTTGAATCGGTCGCAATCGAACAGCACGAGCGTGAGGGGCCGGCCGAGGCGCTCCGTCTTCTCGATTGCGTGGAATCCGAACTCGAACAGCGCACGCCGGTTGAGGAGGCCGGTCAGCGGGTCATGTTTGGCGAGTCGGTTCACGCGCTGGAGCGTGCGCTCGATCTGGGCGACGAATGCGACGATCCCGGCATAGAGCGTGAAATAGAGGAATGCGTTGAACCAGACGTCTTCGGCTTGGATCGCGTGGAGCACGCGGTAGTCGGTGTGGATGCGCCACACCGTCGCCAGACCGGCGATGACGATGCCGATCCGGAATCCGGCCAGGCGGGCCGCAAGCCAAATCGGGAGCAACGAGAGCAACCGAAGACCGGGTGGATAGCCCAGTCGCGCGTCGAGGAGAGCGACGCCGACCAACACCGCACCGGCGACGACGATCGCGAACCAACCGGGACTGCGCGTGTACGCCAAGGAGAGGCGTGTTCCCCACTGGAACCGTCTCACCCGACGACGCTTTTGAACTACAGCTCGGGGTCTCATACTGATCCTCAATCGATAGGACTCGCCCTCTCTTCGTCCTGATTCACTCTGGATGGAATCGGCATTGATTGCGCCTTCTTCTGCTACAAAAAGCACAACCACCTTATGCTTGGACCGATCGACGCGCGGGAATGCAGTCTCGCGACGACCTTCGAGATTCCTGGGAAAATTCTGGGGCATGGACGGGAACCGGGGGGCGGCAACGGTTGTTGCAGGAACCGAGAGGTAGACTCGGCCAAGCCCATGCTCTTCCGGAAGGCCCCCGCCAACAGGGAGCGCTTCGAGCGCTTGGCAGAAGAGGTCTTCCCCTCGATCTACGGGATGGCCCTACGCCTCACGCGAGACCGAGAGGATGCTTCCGACCTCTCACAGGAAGCGATGGTTCGGGCGTACGAGGCCTTCGACCGGTTCGACGGTCGGAATTTCAAGGCGTGGATGCTCCGAATCCTGACCAACCTGTACATCAATCGGTACCGTCAGCGACAGCGGCATGCTCCGGCAAGCTCGCTGGACGAAGACGGGACGATCGAGCCGGTGGCACCGGACGGAGAAATCCCCGATCGCCATCTGTTCGACAACATGGTCGGCGCCGAAGTCGAAGAGGCGTTGGGAAAGGTTCCCGACGATTTTCGCCTCGCCGTCATCCTGAGCGACATCGAAGGCATGAGCTACGAAGAAATTGCGCAAACGACGGGAGTCCCCCTCGGAACGGTGCGATCGCGCATCGCCCGGGGACGTGCCATCCTACGACGAGAACTGATGAACTACGCAACCGACGAAGGCTACTTGAAGCAGGGAACCGCCGAATGAGCGACTACCTGGAGATCCATGCACTCGCCGACGGCGAGCTTTCCGCCCAGGAGCAGGTTCGGGTCCGGGACCGGATCGAGTCCGATCCCCGGGCAAAGGCTGAGTTCGTGGCCGTCACACTGGTCAAGAGCACCGTTCAAACCCGGTGTGTTCCCGTGGCGAACGACGAGGTCTGGAGCGCCTGTCGCGAGCGGCTCGACGCGATCGACAAGACGAAGCGGGTCGAGGGCTTCGTCGGTCGTTATGCTTGGGCTCTTTGCCTTGGCTTCCTGATCATGATCGTCGGGGCCGCCTCCTTCAATCGCATGCCGAACCGGCAGAGCGTCGATACCGGAGACATGGCCCGCATGGTCGCAGGAATGACCCCGATTCCGATGCCGACGCAGAAACCGCCGGCAGAGGTTCAGCGCTGGGCCGAACGGCAACTGGACGGCGCGCCCGTGCAACTGCCCGCCGAGTCCATGCAGGTCCAGAGTCTGTCCCGTGGACTCTACGAGGGTCGGCGCGCAATGATGGTTCGCTTAGCCGATGCGCGCGGCAGCGTGGCCCTCCTCGTCGTCGAAGACACCCACTCGGTCGAGGGCATGCAAGGCGCGTCCGACGCCCGCCTCTTCGGGCACGGCCAAGTGGATGGGATGAACTGCATCAGCTGGGTCGAGGACGGCGTCGCCTGCCTTCTCGTCGGTGCTCGGCCGCCGATGGAACTTGAAGGGATCGCTCAACAGATTCGCCTCCAGCGCTAACGCGCAGGAGGCGAGCGCCCCGACCGCTTTCGAGATTCGAGGGAGCCCTCATGGGTCGAATCCCAAGACCATCTTCCCAAGAACTTGCCGTCAGACGCACGAATACGGGCTTGGATGTCGTGGGTAAGGCGGACATCCCAAGCGAACTCGTACTCGAGCTTTCCCGGCGTCTTTGACGGGTTCGGGCGGTCGGGGACGACCCAACCCAGTCGAGCGCTGATGGCGCGAAAATTAGTGTCTCCTGGAACCCTGAGGCGGTTGACGGCGATCCTCTTCGCGTCCTCGGCCGAGATCCTCGAGGCCGGCACCTTGCTCTTGACGAAGCCACGCGTCTCGGAGTACGTCTGGAGGTTGCCCATCTTCAGTCCCAACTGGATCCTTACCGTGTTTCCAAAGTCCAGGACGGGGTAGGGGCCAGAGTCCTTCTCCCTCAAGTACACGAAGGCGATACCCTCCGGCTTGCTGCGATCCAGCCGAGCATCCCCGGCCCGCAGGATGTCGAACACGACGGTCTCGTAGTGCTCCACGCCGCGTTGCTTGGCAAGTCTCTGGACGATTCTCTCCAGCTGCTTTCGCGTAAGATCCTTTCCGCCTGTTGCGACCGGCTTCGGGCCGATGTATCCGGTGATGTCTCCGGTGATCACGCCGACGGTGATTCGCCTTCTCTCAACGGTCAAGAACTCCACGACCGGCTCACTTCGTCGATCGTCGCGGATGTCGCCAAAGGGTGTGAACGGACCCCCCGGAACTCTGATAAACGAGAAGAACTCCTGTGCGCTAGCCCGTGCTGTCCTGAGGTCGGGCAGAGGCTTCTTCGATTGGGTCAGAGCAAGACTGGCACCCGCAACAAGGAGCGTCACCACGACAACGATCCCTCTGTGACGATTCATCATCTCTAAGTCACCGTAAGTACGACACCAAATTCTAACAAGTTGGACTTCATGTTCATCGCGAACGCGCGGGAGGCGAGAGCCCGGATCTCTTGCGGCGCTCCAGCATTCCCTCTTGCGTCGATTCCCAAGACCATCTTCCCAAGAACTTGCCGTCAGACGCGCGAATGCGGGCTTGGATGTCGTGGGTAAGGCGGACATCCCAAGCGAACTCGTACTCGAGCTTTCCCGGCGTCTTTGACGGGTTCGGGCGGTCGGGGACGACCCAACCCAGTCGAGCGCTGATGGCGCGAAAATTAGTGTCTCCTGGAACCCTGAGGCGGTTGACGGCGATCCTCTTCGCGTCCTCGGCCGAGATCCTCGAGGCCGGCACCTTGCTCTTGACGAAGCCACGCGTCTCGGAGTACGTCTGGAGGTTGCCCGTTTTCAGGCCCAATTGGATCCTTACGGTGTTTCCAAAATCCAGGACGGGGTAGGAGCCCGAGTCCATTTCCCTTAGCAGAATGTACGCGACTCCCTCAGGTTTACTGCGATCAAGGCGCGAGTCGCCGGCGGCGAAGACGTCGAAAGCAACAGTCTCGTAGTGCTCCACGCCGCGTTGCTTGGCGATTCCCCGAACGATCTTCTCCAGCTGCTGTCGCGTAAGGTCTCTTCCGCCTGTCGCGACCGGCTTCGGGCCAAAGTAGGACTTGATATCACCAGTAATGATTCCGATTTCGAGGGACATTCTTAGGGGTGAATTATTGAAGCGGCTCGGCCAAGTCTTTTCGGTGAGAAATTCTGCGGACAGCTCATCGCGCGTCTGCAACTTCTGGTCTCTCCAATACCGGACGCCGCCCTCGATTCCACGGTCTGCGAGAAAGCTCTCGGCGCTTGCCTTTGCCCGTTGCAGGTCAGCTCTTTCTGGCTTGTCCTGCTGAAACGAGACAGGCGCAGCGCTCACAACGGAGAGCAAGACTGCGACACAGATGCAGCCAAACTGTCGATTCATGTTCACCCCCACTGGAGCCAGTGTACAACAGCTTCGTCCCAAGACCCCCGTGGTTTTTCGGGCCGCGCGGGACGGCAGTAGGTCCTGGGGCGCGCGCATAATCCGCCCATGGACGCCAAGCGGCTCGTGATCATCGATGGCTACAGCCTGCTCTACCGCGCCTTCTTCGCGACCCGGATGCTCAGCACCGCCGACGGGCGTCCCACCAACGCACTCTTCGGCTTCGCGAACATGCTCTTCTACCTCCTCGAGAACACCCGACCCGACGCGATCGTGGTCGCCCTCGACGCGCCCGGCAAGACCTTCCGCCACGCCGAGTACCAGGAGTACAAAGGGACGCGGCGAGAGATGCCACCCGAACTCGTGACCCAGGTTCAGGTCGCCCGCGAGATGATTGCCGCCCTCGGCATCCCGACCCTCGAGTCCGTCGGATATGAGGCCGACGACATCGTCGGGACCATTTCCAGGCTTGGCGAAGAGAACGGCTACGACACCACCATCGTCACCGGCGACCTCGACGCCCTTCAGCTCGTCGACGATCATGTCTCCGTGATGACGAACAAGCAGGGCGTGAGCGAGGTCGTCGTCTATGACCCCGAGGCGGTCCAGCGCCGCTATGGCTTCGGCCCCCGATACATCCCCGACTATAAGGCGCTGGTCGGAGACACCAGCGACAACATCCCCGGAGTCCCCGGCATCGGCGAGAAGAGCGCGACGCTGCTGATTCAGGAGTTCGGTCCGGTCGAAGAGATCTTGAGCGAGCTCCCGAACGTGCCAGAAAAGTTTCGCAAGAAGATCGAGCCGGCCCAGGATCAGCTCAAGCAGTCCAAGTGGCTCGCAACCATTCACCGAGAAGTGCCGATCGAATACGACTTCTCGCCGTTCCGATTGACGTTCGCCCAGTTGGATGCGGCCCGCGGGATGCTGGATTCCCTTGAATTCAAGAGCCATCTTCGTCGCGTGAACGGCGTCTTCGGCCCCTACGTCGAAGGAGGGGAAGGCCACGAAGAGCTTGTGGAAGTGAAGACCGAGCGGATCGCCACACGGCGGCTCCCCGACGTCGAGTCCTTCGAAGAGCTGGAGTTCTGGGTCGGAGATGGCCCTTACGCGCTCGTCTTCCCGAGGCCAGGGGGACAAGCGTCGATGTTCGACGATAACCCCATTGCTGAGGCATGGATCGCGGTCGGCACCGAAGTCGCCAAGGCCCCTGCGGCGCTTGGACTGCGCCTGTTCGAGACGTCCCAGGACCAGGCGATCGTGCATGACGCGAAGGAGCTCTACCACAAGATCGCACCGACCACCGAGCCAGTCCGCTTCGATACGATGCTGGCCGGCTATGTCCTGCAGTCAGGTCGAGCGGGTTACGCCCTCCGCGACCTGGCCCAAGGCTATCTCGAAGTGCTCGCGCCCGAAACTCCCGAGGAGCACAGTGCGTGCCTCTTCCAACTGGAGAAGGTCATGCGCGACCGCCTCGACAAGGAGGGTCAGAGCCGAGTCCTCGACGAGATCGAACAGCCGCTGGTCCCGATCCTGGCCGAGATGGAGCGGCACGGGATCGCCGTGAACGCCGGGCTTTTCCAGGAGTTTTCGAAGTCACTCCAGATCGCGATCGAGCAATCGCAGCAGAAGGTCTTCGAACTCGCCGGGACCGAGTTCCTGATCGCGTCACCGAAGCAGCTTGGCGAAGTGCTCTTCGAGCGGCTCGGCATTCCCGGTGCGAAGAAGACGAAGACGGGCTACGCGACCGGGGCCGAGGTGCTTCAGGTCCTCGCCCCGGCGTACGAGATCTGTGGCGAGGTCCTCACCTGGCGCGAGCTGACCAAGCTCAAATCGACCTATGTCGACGCCCTCCCGCGAATGATCGCCGACGATGGACGCATTCACACGACCTACAGTCAGACGGTCGCGGCCACGGGGCGCCTCAGCAGCAACGATCCCAACCTCCAGAACATCCCGATCCGAACCGAACTTGGGCGACAGATTCGCAAGGCGTTCATCGCCGCCGACGGATTCGAACTGGCCTCGTTCGACTACTCCCAGATCGAACTTCGGCTACTGGCCCACTTGTGCAAAGACGAAGCCCTCGTCGATGCCTTCCAGGCTCGTGTCGATGTCCACGCCGTCACCGCCGGCTTGATGTTCGGGCTCCAACCGGATCAGGTGACCAAAGAACAGCGTCGGTTGGCGAAGATGCTCAACTACGCCGTGCTCTATGGCGTCACCGACTTCGGCCTTGCGAACCAGCTCGGGGGAGGCTTTAGCATCTCCGAGGCCAAGGCCCTGATCACCCAGTACTACGAGCGATTCCCCGGGGTCAAAGCGTTCACCGAGCAGGTCGTATCGGAAGCGCGTCGAACCGGCTTTACGGTCACGCTCTGCGGCCGCCGGCGGTACTTCCCCGACATCCATGCCGCAAATCGAAACGAGCGCCTTTACGCCGAGCGGCAAGCGGTCAACGCGCCGATCCAGGGTGCGGCCGCGGACATGATCAAGCTCGCGATGATCCGGGTTCGGAGACGCCTGGGATCCGACTCGACCCGGATGCTCCTCCAGGTCCACGACGAACTTCTCTTCGAGTCTCGACCTGAAGACCGGTCCTGGGTGGAACCGATCCGCGTGGAGATGGAGCAAGCCCTCCCTCTCGACGTCCCGACCGAGGTCGACGCCAAGATCGGGCCGAATTGGGGGGAGATGGGCGAGATCGCTCGCGATTCGTAACATCCCCGGGGCACCTACTCGCCGATTGTGCAACCTCACCGCGGGACAGGCTGTGTGGGAGTGCGCGAGGATACTCGCGCACTCCCACACCATTGCCCGTCACTGCGCTCAGTCGTCTCCGACTTCACCGAAGTTCTTGACGATGATGTCGAAGTCGTCGGAATCGACGATGGCGTTCCCATCCAGATCCCCGGTGGGTCCGCCTCCGAAGTTCGCGACGACGATGTCGAAGTCGTCTGAATCGATGACGTTGTTCTGATCGAGATCGCCGTTGATCAAGTTCATCGAGATGGGTCCGGCGGTGATGTCGAAGTTGCGCGTCTTGCGCAGCCAGTGCCCACCCTTGGCAGAGATGGTGACTTGGCCGTTCTGCTCCGTGTTGAAGTTCGAACCGACACCGGCCTGAACGAAATGAACTTCGAGGACCTCTTGGGTGTTGCTGCGCCGCACCTGAATCTCAACCAAGACATCGGCCGGATCGCCGAACGGGTAGTCCAGAAGGCCGACCTCGAACGGCGCGCGGCGGTAGGTGTACGCCAAGCCGCGCAGATCGGTGCCGGTCGGGCCGATGAGCGTACTCAGGCCGGTTGGCGTGTTGTACGTATACAGGTCTGTCTGGCCGCCGTAGAGTCGATCGAGCATGCCGAACTCGAGGCATTGGGTCGAAACGGCACCGACCCCGGAGATGTCCGTCGCCGCGCCCGTCAGTGGATTCACCTTGTGGAGCCCATCGGTCAGTTCATAGGCGTACATCGTCCCGTAGGGCGAGACTTCGAGAGACTGGAAGTTGCCTCCCATCGAACCCACCAGCGTCGACGTCCCGTGCCGGAGGTTGATGCGATACAGTTCATCATTTGTCCCGGCATTGTTGACGGCGTAGAGGTCCTGGCCAAGTGCCGCGAGTCCGCGGATGCTGAGACTCGTCACCAAGATCGACGTGGCGGTGTTGGTCGCCGTATCGATGCGGTAGATCGTCCCACCCGTGGCGGCGTAGACATGGCCGTCTTCCCCAGTCGTCATCGCGTTCGCATTGGGAAAGAGGCCCGAAGCCAGGGTCGTCGCCGCACCCGTCCTCATGTCGACGTCAAGAAGGTCGCCAGCGACGAAGTTCACCCCGTACATCCTCCCGGTCTTTCGGTGGAGACAGAGACCACCCATCCCGGTCGGGATGACGTTTGGGATGAGGGTCAGCATTCCCGTTGTGGGGTGGACGCCCCAGAATCCGTTACCCGCCCCTCGGAGGATGCCGCTCTCGAAGAACTCCAGGGACTGGATATTAGCGCTGCCGCCTTCAAAGCCGCTCACGTCCGTAAGGTCGCCCGTTACCGCGTTCATCGTGCAGAGGCCGAGCGTGGTTTCGAACGCAAAGAGCTGGTTGGTTCCCGGTTGGGTGGCCAAGCCAACGACGTTCTGCTCGCCAGAGGATCCCACAAGCGTCGGAACTGCCGTCGTCGTGTTGAGCGTGTAGATGCGGTCGGGCGCGGCAGCGTCGTTTCGGGCGGCGTAGAGCACGCCGTTTCGGAACGCCAGGGCGCGCACCGGGAAACCGATGTTCCCCACCAAGAATGTCAGCAGACTGTTGGGATTGCGGCGGTACAGCGAGTTGCCCGCCGTGATGTAGTGCCATCCGTCCGGCCCCGTGGCGGCACCACCGACCGCGGTGCCGTCCGGTCCTCGATCGTAAACGTTGCCCCCGGAATCGGTCTCGTGTCGATTGCCGGTTCCGTACCCGATCATGCGCTCGAATCGTCGAAGCGGGACAATGCCGCGCGTGTTCATCGGCACGGAACCGGGAAGTACGGTCCGCATCCCCGTGGCGGGGTTGACCTCGTACCAAGAGCCGCCCCCAACCGCAATGAGCCGTCCGTCGGGATCGGATTCAAGGCCCTGAATGTTCCCTCCACCTTCAAGTATGTTGACGTCCGTCGCAGCGCCGGTGACCGAGTTGATCGTGACGAGTCCCGCAATAAGGTCCCAGGCGTAAAGCGTCGAGCCGATCGAGCCAAGACTCTGGAGGCCGCTGAATCCGGTTGGACCGATGTTGGTTACCGCACCCGTGAACGGGTCGATGGTCACCAGCCGATCGGGAGTCCCGCTTAGGATCGCGTACAACCAGCCGGACACCCACGTCATGCCCAAAGGGTTGGTTTGTGGTGGCAGCGGCACCGAAGCGAACGTGGCACCCGTCTCGGGATCAAGCTCAAGTAGGTCAGGAAAGTCGATGACGTAGATGGGGCCATAGTCGCTGACCGCGAGAGCATTGGTATCGATCGCACTTCCAAGAGCGAGACGAGAGCACTGTCCCGCCCCCGTCATACGGTAAACGCCTTCGCCGGGCGAGACGAGAAGGTAATCGGCCTGCGCGCCGGCAACCGCGAACGCGGCAGCAAGAACACACCCGAGCTTCAAAAAAGAACGCATATCAACTCCTGAAACAAACATCGAATCTGGGCCGGATCAAGTCGGCCGGGTGAGTCAGTATAGGCCGCATTCCTGCCTGGGACCCTGTTATCTTTGCTGGAATCACCGAGGTTGCATGAAGTGTCCGGCAACTCGGAGCACACGGTATCCGGCTTCGCACTTTTCGTTCAGCAGCTTTGCCCCGGACCCATGCAGCCCTTTCCCAACGCTTGACTTGGCCGCGCGCTCCGTTCCCAGCTTGCCGTCCTCTCCAACCCGTCCTCATGAGGAAACCGGTCCCATTGCGGGCGAACATTTCCGTCCCAAATGACGACTATCGTTATGTCGGGCAACCGACAACACAAGCCCGGCCACATCGGCCGGACAACGGCCCGAAGTGGTCGGGCTTCGCGTCCAACAGGCGCAATCGCGGGGATTCCTCCTATCGAGGGTCCCCGCACTCCGTTGGCATCGGTTATCCTGAGGATCGAGATGCCAACCCTCTTCACCCGTATCATCGATCGAGAGATCCCGGCCGACATCGTCTACGAGGATGAGCATGTGGTCGCATTTCGGGACATCCAGCCCCAGGCACCGGTCCATGTGCTGATCGTGCCGAGGACCGAAATCGCAGGCCTCGCGTCACTGCCCGAAGAGGGCGACCATCGGCACCTCCTCAATGCGGCCAAGGTCATTGCCGAACAGCTCGGTCTCACCAACGGCTACCGCCTGGTAATCAACCAGGGTGCGGACGGCGGCCAGACGATCGATCACCTCCATGCCCACCTCCTCGGCGGGCGTGCGCTCGAGTGGCCGCCGGGATAGCGACCGGGCAGGTATCGGACCTTCCCCTGTCGAACCGACAGCTATCCATGTTCTCAATGGTCGTCGGTATTTTGATGTCGCTATCAGCCCCACTCGCTCCTTCTCGTCTCCGTTGCTGCGCGCTTGAAGAGCCGCTCGGCCTCGACCGAACGCCGCGATTCAGCTGGGAAGTTCAAGACCCCCGTCCCGGTGCGAAACAATCGGCGTACCGGATTCTCGTCGCGGGCGATCCCAAAAAGCTGGCGAAGGGCGAGGGAGACCTTTGGGATTCCGGAAGAGTCCGGTCGAGTGAGACCGCCCACGTGCCCTTCCGCGGAGCCAAGCTTCCCTCCTACACCGATGCGTACTGGGTTGTGCGGACTTTCGATGCCGAGGGCAATCCCTCGCCATGGAGCAAGCCCGCCCACTTCGGTACCGGCCCGACATTCGCCAAGGACTGGGTGGCCGAGTGGATCGGGGACCCAAGTCCCGTGCCCCCGATGACGGCCTCGCGCAACGGCTACCACTCCGAGATGGAGCAGTCCGCCGGAGTCGAGAAGTGGGTCGCCATCGATCTCGGCTCCTCACAGACCCTCGACCATGTTGTCCTCTTCCCCGCCCAGCCCTACGATTGGCAACCGGCGACGCCTGGCTTTCTTTTCCCGGTGGAGTTCCAGATCCTCGGGGCGGAGCAAGAAGACTTCAGTGATGCGGTCGTACTGTGGGCGACCCAAGGACCGTTCCCGAACCCAGGAGCCAATCCCGTGACGCTGCCCGCGAAAGGCAAAGCACGTTACGTCCGACTCCGAGCCACCCGGCTCGCCGAACGCAATCCAGGGTTCTTCGGGATCGCGCTGGCCGAATTCGAAGTCCATCGAGGCGGCAAGCCGATCTCGCAAGGTTCGAGAGCGTGGTCCAAAGACGCGGTCGAGACGGCGGATTGGTCGCCCCGTTTTCTCACGGATGGCGACCGGGTGTCCCACGGCGCCTCAGGGATCGAGGCGCTGCCGGCGACGCAAGCTCGCTCGGAGTTCTCGCTGAAGGCGAAACCGAAGCGCGCGATCCTGACCCTGACCGCCCTTGGGGCGTATCGCGCGTGGATCAACGGTAAACCGGTCGGGGAAGACATTCTGCCGCCCGAGTGGACCGACTACCAGGTTCGCGTCCAAACGCAAACCCACGACGTCACCGACCTTTTGGTGAAGGGCCCGAACGCGATGGCGGCCTGGATCGGTGATGGGTGGTACGCGGGCAGGCTGGGCATGTCCCAGGCACTCGACCCGTTGAAGCGCCCGCGCGGTGTCTACGGGCGAACCACGCACTTTCTCGCCCAGCTCAGGTTGACCTACGCGGACGGTACGGTCGAGACAATCGGTACCGGCAAGCAATGGCGCACGAGCAAGGACGGCCCGATCCGTGCCGGCGACCTTTACGACGGGGAGTACTATGACGCGACGCTCGAGACCCCGGGCTGGCTCATGCCCGGATTCGATGATCGTTCGTGGAGCGTCCCGACGACCGCGCCCGCCGGGAAACCCCCGGTCCCGGATGCAAAACCGAAGCTCGTCGACCAACCCAACGAGCCGATCCGGGTCGTCGATCGCCTCAAGCCGATCGAGATCACCTCACCCCGGCCTGGCGTACAGGTGGTCGATTTCGGTCAGAACATGGTCGGCGTCGTCCACCTCGTCGTCAGAGGGGCGCAGCGGCGCGACACGATCTCTCTCGTCCATGCAGAGATGCGGAACGAGGATGGGACGGTCTACACCGCCAATCTCCGAGGGGCGCCCCAGCGTGACACCTACGTTGCGAAGGGTGACCCGCTGGAACGATTCAAGCCGTTCTTCACCTACCATGGCTTTCGCTACGTCCAAATCGAAGGTCTGCGGCAGCCGCTCCAGCCGGATGATGTCGTCGGCGTCGTCTTCTGCTCCGATTCGCCCGAGGTCGGGTCGTTCGAGACGTCGAGTTCGCTCCTGAACAAGATCTGGTGGAACGTCCTGTGGACGCAGCGGGCGAACTTGATGAGCACCCCGACCGACTGCCCCCAACGCGATGAGCGCCTCGGATGGATGGGCGACATCCTCGTCTTCGCCCCCAGCGCTTGCCTCAACATGGACGTCGAGGCGTTCTACACCAAATGGTTTGCCGACGTCCGCGACGCCCAAGCCGACGATGGCCGCTTCCCCGATTTCGCGCCCCATCCTTACGGCCGCAATCGCCACTTCACGGGCGTACCGGGGTGGGGAGACGCCGGGGTCTTCGTGCCGTGGGCGTCGTACCAGTTCTATGCCGATCGGGCTCAGATCGCAGACCAGTACGGTGCCGCCAAACGATGGGTGGACTGGATCGTGTCCAAGAACCCGAATCTCCTGTGGCAGAAGGATCGGCACAACGACTACAACGATTGGCTGAATGCCGATACCTTCCTTGGCACCGGGCCGAAGGTGGGTGCGACGGTACCCAACGAGGTCTTCGCGACCATGTTCCTCTATCGCTCGACCCAAATCGTCGCGGACATGGCGAAGGTCCTCGGCAAGAAGGCGGAAGCCATCGCCTACGCCGAGCGCGCAGCCAAGATCCGGAGCGCGTTCCGCAAGGAGTACCTCGATTCGGACGGGAAGATGCGCGGAGACACCCAGGCCGGGTACGCGCTCGGATGGGTCTTCGGGCTCTTCGACCCGTCGCAGGCGGCCCAGGTCGAGAAGCATCTGCTGGCTGCGATCGACCGGTATCAGGGACGGCTGACCACCGGTTTCCACAGCACACGCTGCCTCCTCCTCACATTGGACGATCTGGGGCAGACGGCCCTGGCCTACAAACTCGCGCTGAGCACGGACTTTCCGGGCTGGGGCTACAGCATCGCGAACGATGCGACGACGATCTGGGAGCGGTGGGACGGCTACGTCAAGGGGCGCGGGTTCCAAGACGCGGGCATGAATTCCTTCAACCACTGGGCGTTCGGGGCCATCACCGAATGGTTGGTCGGCACGGTGCTCGGCATCCAACCGCTCGGCAACGACGGTTTTCGGACCTTCCGCATTCGACCCCGTCCGGGCGGCGGGCTCACGTGGGCGAAGGGAAGCTACCACTCGCTACGAGGCAAGATCACGGTCTCATGGAAGCTGTCCGACGACCGCTGGGTCTGCCATACGACGGTTCCCCCGAACACGGAGGCGACCATCACGCTCCCGGCCGATGCGGTACGCGACTGCCAGGTCGGCGGCAAGCCGTTGAAGGCGGGTGGGGGCATCCGGGCACTCCGGAAAGAGGCCGGGGGCGTGACCTTCGTCGCCGCCCCCGGAACCTACGAGTTTGTCGTCACCCAGTTGCGCTAGTCCTTCCAGTCGGCGACGAAGATGTTCGTTTCGCCTCGCTCTTTGCCGAATCGGTTGGAGGCCCAAACGAGCTTCTTGCCATCGCGGGTGATCATCGGGAAGCCGTCGAAGTCAGGCGTGGCGGTGATGCGCTTCAGCCCAGTGCCGTCGGTACGGATCGTGTACAGGTCAAACTCCCGACCCTTCGGGTCGCTGTAGTTTGAGCTGAAGATGATCCGCTTGCCGTCCGGCAACAAAAACGGCGCGAACGACGCGACGCCCAGGTTCGTGACTTGGCGCTTGTTTTTGCCGTCGGCGTCCATGATCCAGACCTCGAGCTTGCCGGGTCGAATCAGATTCTGTTTGAGAAGTGCCTTATAGTCCGACCGTTCCTGATCGTTCGCGATCGTCGCGCGCCTGTAGACGATCTTCTTGCCGTCCCAGCTGACGAACGGACCGCCGTCGTAGCCATAGGCGTCGGTCAGACGGGTGATTCCGGTGCCATCGAGGTTCGCGCGGTAGATGTCGAGGTCGCCATCGAAGCTGCCGGTGAAGACCATGTAGGATCGGTCGGGACTGATCGTCGTCTCAGCAACATATCCGCGTCGCACAATGACCGGCTGGATGTCGGTGCCGTCTCGCCTCGCACGGTAAAGCCCGAACTGAGGATTGACCATCCAGACATAGCCCTTCGACATGTCGACCTTGGCTTGGGGACCCTCGTTCCGCTCATGGGTCGAGCTGAAATAGATGAACTCGCCGTTGGGGTCGAAGTAGCTACACGTGCAGCGTCCGAGCCCGGTGCTCACGAGTTTCTTCTCCGAACCGTCGGCGCGCATCGTGAAGATCTGCTCGTCGGGGTAGCCCGGGAGCCGCGCCTGGTACGTGATCCACTCCCCGGTCACGTCCCAATAGGCCTCGGCATTCTGCCCCCCGAACGTCATCTGACGCACATTGGACAGGTGCTCCTCGAGGGGATTCGCATCGCGAGCCATGCTATTGGGGGCGTCCTGCAATGAGGCGACCGCCGCGTTCGACGGGTCGTAAGCGGGGAGAAACGCGGAGCAAGCACATCCCACGGGAGCATGATCGAGATGGGCGGCGACGAGAGCCACGCTCAACATCATCATCATGATCCTATCTTGACGCCCCCGAGCGCCTTGTGGACATGACCCACACGACGGCCCTTCAGCGGAATTGACGAAATAGGCAGGGACCCGGGTCGGTCCCTGCCTATTTCGCGTGGAACCTAAGCTTCGGGGTGTCGGCCGTGAACCTCGACGAACTTCACGACGCCGGAAAGCCGGAACCGGCGCTGTCCGCCCGTCGTCCGATGGTGTTCGAGCCATCCTCGATTCGTGTAGCGGCGGACCGTCGCCGGGCAAACGCCAAGCAATCGGCTGACCTCTTCGAGGGTGAGTTCCGGATCGAGGAGGCGGCGTATCAACTCGCCACGCGACTCCTTGAACTCGCCGCGATAATAGTGAGCCGTCACCGAATCGTCGAAGAAACTCGACAGGAACTGGATGTTGCGTGGGACCGCCATCCAGATTTCTTGAAGTTGGGGGTCGATCGTCGCGACCGGTTTTTCGCTCTTGACCCGACGCGGGCGAGGAGCGCTGAGCTCGCGCTTGCGGAATCTGGCTTTCCCATTCGCCCGCTCGTCGGGCCTGGGTGTTTCGGATGCCGGGCGATCGAGGAGGGCCGTCGGCCCCTTGCCGTCCACTTTGAGGTATCCGCCCATCGACGGAACCTGCTTGTCTTGTGCGGCGGCTTCCGCCTCCCGCTTCGCGTCGAGAAACGCGCCTTCGATGTACGCTACCGGATCGAACTCGTCCTGAGGCAATGCACTTCTCCTTCTCCCCGCAACCTAGTCTACAACAAAAAGAGACGGTTAAGGGCCGCGAAGTTATCCTTAGAGAATCAGCATGGAGTCACCGAAGCTGAGGAACCGGTACTTTTCTGCGACCGCGTCACGGTACGCGTCCATGATCAACTCGACCCCGGCGAGGGCTGAAATCATCATCAGCATCGTGGTCTTGGGCATGTGGAAGTTCGTGAACATGCCGTCGACGATCCGGAACGAGTAGCCGGGCCGAATGAACAACCTTGAGACCGTTTCGCCAGACTCGAGTTCGCGCGGCCCGCGGGCCAACGTCTCGAGCGTTCTGACCGACGTCGTTCCGACCGCGATGATCCGGCCCCGGCATGCCGCGACGGCTTCCGCCGTCTCGACCGGGACGTGACAGCGCTCGCCATGCATGGGGTGCTGGTCGACATCGTCGACTTGGATCGGACGGAACGTGTCGAGGCCGACATCGAGAGTGACGGTGGCGAACCGAATCCCTTTCGCCTTCAGTTCCCCGAGCAACGACTCCGTGAAGTGGAGGCCGGCAGTGGGCGCTGCGGCACTCCCCACCGCACGGGCGTAAACCGTCTGGTAGCGCTCGGGGTTGGCCAGCCGGCTCCGGATGTAGGGAGGCAAGGGAGCCTGGCCGACCTCTCTGAGGCGGGTGGAGAAGTCGGGCACGTCGTCGAACAGCAGCCGTTTCTGACCCTCGACCAGCGTCTCGAGAACGGTTGCCGAGAGGTCTCCCTCGAAGTCGACCCTCGCGCCGGCCGGAAGCCGTTTCCCTGGACGCATCAGCGCAATGAACTCTCGCTCTTGCGTTCCTTCTCGGAGCAACAGGGCTTCGACTTCACCGCCGGTCGGCTTGTGCCCGTGGATCCGGACGGCGCTGACGCGGGTGTCGTTGAGGACAAGAAGATCGCCGGGTTCGAGGATCGACGACACTTCGAAGAAGGAGCGATGACTCCACCGGTCTGCCTCGCGGTGGACCCAAAGCAGACGGCTCGCGGCACGGTCTTCAAGCGGCGACTGCGCGATCAGTGCTTCAGGCAGTTCGTAGTCGAAACGGGTGACTTCGTTCATCCGAGCATCGCGGGCAGGTCGGTGAGTCGGGCCAAGAACGGAGACTCTGAATCGGCGCGCGTGCGGTCGATGAGCCGGCCGCGCATACCTGCATTCCGTGCCCCCGTCAGGTCGTCGACCGGATCATCGCCTACGTGCAGGGCCTCTTCGGGAAGCGCGCCCAGTCGATCGAGCGTGAGGTGGAACAAAGTCGCCTCCGGCTTTTCGACACCTTCTTCCAGGGAAGCGATCGCCAACTCGAAATAGGGCGCAAGGCCGAATCGCCGGAGAGCCTTGTGAAGGCTCACGTCCCAATTCGAAATGACGGCGAGTCGATAGCCCGCCTCGCGCAGCACGATAAGGGCCGGCTCGGCATCGTCGAACGGACGCATCAGGTCGGCTTCCGGGCCGAAAAGGCGCGCGTTCGCGTGATCCAAAAGCTCGGCTGACGCCGAGGTCGGGATGCCCACGGCCGAGCACCAATCGTCGGTCATCTCTCGCCAGAACGCGTCGCACACGGCTTCGCTCCGCTGGAGATTGAGTTCACGGAAATGGGGCCATCGCGCCCCGAGCATCCGCCGATAGGTTTCGGATGCCGTGGCCGTGTCGAGCTCGAAGCCCATCGATTCGGCGGTCTCAAGGGCGAGGCGAGCCGGGTCCCATTGGACGTCGATCAGCGTCCCCGCGCAATCGAAGGTGATGACTTTCGGCCTCATCTCGGGCACCTTTGGTCCACAAATTGCATTGTGTCTGGTGAACGACCGTCGCGACTTGAGGAGTTTTGTAGGCGATGGTCCCAAATCGACCCCACGGGAGACGGAACCGGGTGATAATCGAATCGTCTGAAAGCGTAGAGATCGATGGACGCTCTCGAACCATGTTTGCCAGGACCTTTGTTGCGCTGATAGCCTTGACCACGTTCGGGATCGCCTTGGCGAGCCCGGATTCGGAGGCTCATGGCCCGTCCCAGATGATCGCCGACCAGATTCGATCTGCCGCGGGAAGCGATGCCGCTTGGGTGCCCGCCGGAATGCTGAAGGATAGTTTCTCGCCGAACGATCTCGCAACGCTTGTCCAGTTCCCCTCCGAGGAAGTCGCGGTCGTCAACCTCAGGGGCAGCCAAGTCCGCGCCGCACTCGAGAAAGCGATCTCGATCTATCCGGCATCCAGTAGCGCCTTTTTGCAGGTGTCGGGCCTCGAAGTCGTGTTTTCGAAATCTGCACCCCCGGACAAGAGGATCGTGAGCGTCACCATCGGTGGAGGCAAGCTGGACGATGGGCGAAACTACACCATCGCGATGCCGCTAACGCTCGCCCGCGGCGGTTACGGTTACTTCAAGGTGTGGGACAAGAATCAGATCACCCGAACCTTGGAGAACACGACACTCGATAGCCTGCTGAAGGGCAAGCGCGCCGCCGAGACGTCGCCGCGGTGGATCGGACAGTCCTAGCAAGCCCTCCGCCAAAGTCAACCGCCACGGCCGGCCTCCAGCGACCTTTGCCCGCGTGGACGTCTCGCCGACTCGGTACGGGTAATCGCGAAGGCGGCCCGTCGGCGCGCACCGATGTGATTCCGGTTGCGACGTACAATAGGGGCATGAACGCGCGGCTCCAGACTTGGCTTGGCGACCAGATCCAGACTCTCCGAGAGCAGAATCTCTATAAAGTCCCGAAGATCTTGGAGAGCCCGGCGGCAGGGCGCGTTCGCATGAACGGCAAAGAGGTCGTCAACCTCTCAAGCAACAACTATCTCGGCCTTGCCAACCACCCCAAGGTGCGCCAAGCCGCTCTCGAGTCGATCGAGAAGTGGGGGGTCGGTGCCGGTGCGGTTCGCTGGATCGGAGGCACGATGACCGTGCATCAGGAGCTGGAAGAGCGTCTCGCCCGCTTCAAGCATGTCGAGGCGGTACTGGTCTTCACGAGCGGCTTCACCGCCAACAGCGGGTGTATTCCCGCCGTGCTCACCGACCGCGACGTCGTGATCAGCGATGAACTTAACCATGCTTCGATCATCGACGGGGTCCGCCTCTCGCCGGCGTCCTACAAGAAATCCGAAGGCTGGGTTTATCGCCATAAGGACATGGAGCACCTCGAAGAAATCTTGAGGAACGCCCAGAGTTTTGAGAAGCGCATGATCATCACGGACGGCGTCTTCAGCATGGACGGCGACATTGCCCCCTTGCCGGACATCGTCGCCCTTGCCGAGCGGTACGACGCGTTCGTGATGGTCGACGACGCCCACGCGAGCGGTGTCCTCGGCAAGAACGGGGCCGGCAGCACGTCGCATTTCGACCTCTACGGCCGGGTCGACATCCAACTCGGGACCCTTTCCAAGGCGCTCGGCGTGGTAGGTGGATATATCGCGGGGTCGGCCGTATTGAAGGATTGGCTGATCAACCGTGGCCGTCCGTATCTCTTCTCGACCGCGCATCCACCGATGGTCGCGGCCGCGTTGATCGCCGCCCTCGATGTGATGGAGACCGATCCCGAACCGATGCGCCGCCTTTGGGACAACACCCGGTGGTGGAAAAAGGCCCTCGCCGACTCGGGCTTCGATACCATGGGTTCGGAGACCCCGATCACACCCGTGTACTTCGGCGACGAGAAGGCGGCCCAAGATGCCGAGCGGATGCTGTTCGACGAGGGGGTCTACGCGCTCTCGATCGTCTATCCGACGGTGGCCCGGGGCAAGGCCCGCATCCGCACGATGCCTTCGGCCGCACACAGCGAAGAGGACCTCGCGTTCGCTTTGGAGGCTCTGAAGCGTGTGCGAGATCGATTGGCCGTGGGGGTCTAGGGTGTTCGGGGCGGGCCGGCGCGGGTGTCTCTACTTCCGGCGTTCGGCCGCGTCACCGTACAGCGGCGCAGGAATCGTGCCCGCGGCGTAGTAGAAGCCTAGCATGAAGCCGTTTCCTCGTATTCTCGTTCCCCTTGTCATCGTCGCCCTCACCGGCTGCGCCGGAACTGACACCATCCCTCGACAAGCGAACGCCGGCAGCACCGGCACTTGGCGAGGATCGATGACGGACCCCTCAACGGGGAAGACCTATGCGATCGAATTCGAACAGGTTGCAGACGCGAGGGGACGCATCGAGGGGGTGGCTCGGGTCAGCGAGCCGGAGCGAAGCCACCACTCGTCCCTGGTCGGGAGCCGATCGGGTGACGGCTTCTCCTGGCAGGCCGACTTTCAGCCGCCGCTGGGTCGTGGCCGGCTCACCGCCACGCCGCAGGCAGGTGGCGGTTACTCTCTGGCCTTCGAGGCCGACGGGCAGACGCTTGGCTCGGCCAGCGGGTCGGCAACGCGCGATGCCGGCCTTTCGGATGACTACAGCGGGACGTGGACGATCGTCTGGACCGTGGGCGGCGATAGCGCTACGTTCGATGTCACGATCACGAACAGCGCTACCAACGATCCGGTCTACATGTTCGTCAAACTCCCGTACAACGGGGGCATGGTGCTCTCCGGATCGGTTGTGGGCGGCCAGTTTGCGCTGACCGCATTTTCGGCAGCCGGCACCAATGGTCTGTTGACGAAGTTCCTTCCCACCTCACTTCCTGGCGGCGGCGCGGTGACGGGAACCCGCGTTTGGCCGGGGGGCGGAGATTTCAGTGGCACCTACACGATCGCCAAGTCGACGAACTGAACCGCATTCGGCGCTGCCGTCGTGAGAATTCGCCACATCGCCGGAAGTGAGCCTGGCATACAATGAAGTCTCAGAGCACGTCAAGTCCCTTGGCCCGGAGCGAAACAGTTCCGGGCCATTTCTTCTTTGGTCGAGCCGTTCTCCGACTTGGCTCCCACGTTTCTTCGGCGATCCCGACGAGAGATGGCAACTGGCGCGACTCCCGCGCCTTCTGCGACGTCTATGTGTGCGGTGATGAGCGATACGCAGCCCCCGAAAGAGACGATCGATGTCTACACGGTCCTGCTGGTCATGACCGAGCAGATGGCGTCGATCGCCTGGCAGAAGCTCGGCCTCCAGGCCGACTTGGCAACAGGCACCGTTGCCAAGGACCTCGATCAAGCCAAGGTCGCGATCGACGTCGTCGCGGGCCTGGCCGGATTCCTCCAGACGAAGCTGGACGACGAAGACCAGCGTCGGATCCGAAATCTCATCAGCGACCTCAAAATCAACTTTGTTCAACAAAGCGGAGGTTCATCGTGACTGTGCCCACCCATGGACGGAGCGGCATTCGACGCGATCGCGTGGCCCAGCGCACTCCGGTGCGCCGACCCTCGAGTTTCGACCCACCCACCGCCGAACAGCAAGGTGAGCTGCTGCGGTTCTTCACCCGCTTCGAGGAGCTGGCGGATGTGCTGCGCGAATCGTGCCAGTACGGCCCAAGCGGGCCGAACGAGCGCGCCTACACCGAGCTTCGGGAATGGATGATTCACCACTACGCCTCCGTTCGAACTCAAATCGCGCCCTATCTCGAAGCCAAACGGAGTGCGATGGCGGCACTGTCGGGTGGATGGAGCGACGAGGTGGAGACCCTCTTCTCGCCTCCAACTCTGAGCGAGTTGTTGCGCGGGGACGACGGCTCTCTCCTCGGGCGACTGATGCGGGCTCGGGAGGCGGTTGGGATGGTCTTCAGCCACTTGCGCGCGTTGGCGTCTGCGTGCTGACCCCGCTCCTTGTCGCCGACCAGGCCGACATCTGGCGGGCGTGGGATACGTTTGTGCCCGTGAAGTATGGTGTGCCGCGCCAGGCGATCCGGACGAATGTCCTTGAGTGTCCGGCCCTGATTCCTGAAGCTTCGTTCGGTTTCTGGGAGGAACAGCGCCTTGTCGGCTGGGTGGCCTCAAAGGCACCGCCACGCGAGTTCGAGGTGCCTGACCCGGGCCGAGCCCATCTGACCGCCCTGGTCTTCGAGCGAGTCGAGGTAGGTCGCCGTCTCCTCGTTTCCGCACTCGAGGCGCTCCACGAACTCGGCTATCACTCCGTTCAGTTTGGGGGAGACTGGCGACACTTCTTCGCGGGCGCGCCAACGGATTGGCCCGAAATCGACACCCTCCTCGAGTCGTACGGGCTCGACGTGACGCTCGAGGTCGTGGACCTCGTCGGCGACCTCGATCGCTATTTCGGGCTGCCCCCTGAACTCGCTCCGGAGTTCGAGGGAGTCGAGATGCGGCCTTGCCGCCGCGACGACTGGATGCGTGTAGACCGATTTCTCGCCCGTGAGTTTCCGGGGCGTTGGCGGGCCGATGCGCGGGCCAAGTGGGAGATCGAGCCGGAGCCGGTCTTCATGCACGGCTTGTTTGTCGAGGGAGACTGCGAAGGCTTTGCGATCACCCAGAAGCGAAACTGCAAGCTGCAAATCGCAGGAATGGTGTGGGCACCGGAGCTGTTCGAGGTGCCCTGGGGTGCTTTGGGTCCGATCGGGCTTTCGAAAGAGGTGCGCGGACATGGCCTTGGCGACGCCCTACTCTCAAGCGCGCTCCTCGCCCTCAAGCGCGGGGGCGTCCGGCGCTGCCTGATCGATTGGACGACGCTCGGTGAGTTCTACAAGCGTCACGGGTTCGAGATTTTCACGACCTATCGGCAGCGTGTCATCCGGTTCCCCTAGCTGACCAGCTCACGGTGCTCGCACCGCTCGAGAATGGCGGCGAGCTTCTGCATCGCGCTCCGCGCGGCCGGGGTGTCGGCGTGGGGACTCGAGAGGCACCGATTCAACAGTTCCCAAGCCTCCTCGCGCGTCAACGGGAGCATCACGACATCCGTTTCGTGTTTCATGACCAACAGAATTGTCGGCGGTCGGGATCGGATTTTTCACCCGAGCGATCGGGGTCCGCAAGGGGCGGCATGCTATACTCCCGTCTATGTCATCCGTGATCCGCGTGGTCGTCGCCGACGACGAACCGGCCTACCGCAACGCACTCCAAAAGACGCTCACGCTCATGCCCGAGTGTGAACTGCTCAAGGTCTGCAATGACGGCCAGGAAGCGCTTGAGTTCTGTATCCAGAACCCGCCCGACGTCCTGCTGACAGACATCAACATGCCGCGGATGAACGGGATCGAGCTGATCCGACGCCTCCTCAAGCAGGAGAAGGGCGTGATGGTGGTCGTCCTGACCGTCAACGAAGACGAGGACACGATTTTCGACGCGATTCGCGCCGGAGCCATCGGATACCTCCTGAAGACGTCGACTCCCCAAGACGTGATCGACGCGATTCGCCTTGCGCAGCGCGGCGAAGCGAAGATCACCCCACGGGTGGCTGCCAAGATCATCACCGACTTCGGCCGGGTCAAGGAAGAGGAAGAAGAGGACGAGAGCGAACTCTACGTGCTCAGCGACCGCGAATCAGAAATCCTCGACCTGATCGCCCAGGGACTCCGGAACAAGGAAATCGCGCAGCGGCTCTGCATCACGGAGAAGACGGTCAAGAACCACGTGAGCAACATCCTCAAGGCGCTCCAGGTGAACAGCCGCACTGAAGCCGCGATGAAGGCGTTGAAGTCGAAGCTCGTCGAGACGCCCTGAAGCTCGAATCAACTGACGATCGCGTCCGCTTCGATCTCGACGTGGAATCCGGGTGCGATGAAGTCGGATACTTCGATCAGCGTCGCTGCTGGACGGGCGGATCCGACGGCTTCTTTGAATGCCCGGGCCACTTCAGGCCACGTCTCCCGGGAGGTCACGTACATCCGTACCCGCACCACGTCTTCGTGACGACCCCCGGCTTCGGCGATCGCGTCGAGAATCCGCCGGAAGCAGAAGCGAGCCTGCTCGTAGACATCCTGGCTCACCGGCTCCCCATCCGGCCCGGTCGCCACGGTGCCCGAGACAGCGATGAACGGTCCGACCCGGACGGCCCGGGAGAAGCCGATCTCGACCTCCCACGGAGATCCCGAACTGACGTGGCGGCGTTCCATCGGACCAGGATACGCGACCGACGCGGCAGAATAGGGCCGTGAAGGTGCTGGGAGTCGATCCCGGGTTGGAGCGGATGGGCTACGGTTTCGTGACTCGTGAGGGATCACGCCTCGTGCCCGGTCGGTACGGGCTGATCGAAACCCCCCGCATCGGGATTTCCGACCGCCTCCTCCTGCTTCACGAGGGTCTCCTTGCGCTCATCGACGAGGAGCAACCAACGGTTCTCGCAACCGAAAAGTTGTTCTTCAGCGTCAACAAGCGCACAGCCATGGACGTGGCCAAGGCGGTGGGGGTGATCCTGCTGGCGGGTGCCGAAAGGAACCTGCCATGGAGCGAGTTGAGCCCGCCCGAGATCAAGCTCGGCGTCGTCGGCAACGGGGCGGCCGACAAGAAACAGATCCAGTTCATGGTGACCCGTCTTCTCGGCCTCACGGAAACTCCGAAGCCGGACGACGTCGCCGATGCGCTCGCGATCGCGATCGCTCGGGCCCTACGCGGCGTCTGAGTTCTCTTTCTTAACCGGTTCGGACGGGTCCTTGACGTCCGGACGCCCGGAAGCGTAGAGCTTGATCCCCCTGTTCGCGATGACGGCCCCGACCCAGCACATCACGAGCAGCATCGCGATCCGGAATAGGAGGCCGATCATCGCTCGGCCCGTATCGTTCACGTTCAGGGGCTGGTCAGGCTTGAGGTCGAGCGCCTTCTCCGGAGGGACTTGAAAGAGACCGTAAGCGATCGTGAACGTCACCGTGAGCATCGCCACGCCGACGAGGAACGTCAGGATGCCGACCCAACCCCCGGCTCGATCTTTGCCCGAACTCACGAAAGCACCGCCACGGCATCGCCGACCCGAACCCGACCGCTTCGGGTGACCCCGGCCAGCATGCCCCGACGACCGGCGGTCTTGGACTTGAATTCCGTCGCGTCTTCGCCAAGACGGGCCGCCATCCCCGAACAGGGTTCACAGTCCGCCTCGATGAAGAAGACGGCTTCGCCGACCTGGAGCTTGGATCCCGCGGGAAGCTGCTGGAGTCCAGGCAGCTCGACGAGGATTTGCTCGCGGAGGTCGCCCGGAGCGTAGCCGAAGTCGGCGAGAGTCTCCGTCGCGAGAAACAGCACCTGACGATGGCGTCTCCCGAAGTCTTTGTGCCCCTCGAGCCCCTTCCCTTCGACCGCCAGCACCTCCTCAACCGCAACCTGGGTGCCAGCTTGGGGTTTGACGTGCAAGGCGACGACGCGTCCGGAACTCACGGCCCTAGGATACTTCCTGGCCCGTCGTAAGGTTGGTGCCGCATCTGGGACGTTCGGCGCATTCGAGGATCCCTGGGCGCTTGAGGGTCGCCTGACTCTCAACCACCCGGAAGGAGGAACACACATGATCTCGAAGCTCACGCTCGTCTCGCTCGTCGCCTCGGCAACCGTCGCCTCGGCCACTGCCCAGTTCACGCCACCCCAGAGCGGTGCCAACGTGTCGATCCAATGGGGTGGGCCCTCGCTCCGCTCGGAAATGCTGCTTGCCGATTCGTTCTACGTTTCCAACGGTTCGACACTGAGGGGGACGATCGAGAGCCTCGACGGACGCGACGGCAACACACTCGACGTCAGCGATGCTGCGATGGGCACGAAGCGAACGGCTTCGCTCGTCACCGAATTCCGACTTTCGACCCGGCGAAACTTCTACAGCTTCGAAATCCAGCTCCGAGGTCGTATGAGCAGTTATCCGGGACCCGTGACGGTTCAATGGTTCGACTGGCAGAACAACCGCTGGCTGAACTTCGATCCTTGCTGGTTCAATACTTGGCTGACCAACTTCGGCTCCGAAGTCATCCGCGGTGGCTGGTCGACCGACAAAATGGTGCGCGGCGATGGCATGGTCCGCATCCGCGTTCTCCGCACCCAGACGCTTCGGAACTTCTGGCTCTGCATCGACCAAGCGGTACTCAAGGTCCGCTACCTTCTGTAAACCCGGGGATCGGAACTGAACAAACACTGGAGCTCGCCCGTTTATCCTGGTGAGGGCGCGAGAAAAACGCGCAGAGTCGCAAGGAGTAACGATATGGTGTTTCGAAATCTGAGCCTGGTCGGTTTGATCGGCGTCGCGATGGCGGTCAGCGCCGCCGCCGGCGTCGAAGGGGCCCTCGGTGGCGGCCAGCTTGAAAACGCAAGCGGCGAAAAGGGAATGGTCAACGTGGCCGTTCAGAAGCGAACCGACAACGCGGGCAACGTCCGCGTCGGCGGACATTTCCACTTCGGTCGCCGGACCGGCAATCGAAGCGGAGTCGAAGTCGGCATGCGCCGAGCCGCGGAAGTCGCGGTCACGGGCAACAGTTGCACGTTCAGCGGTCCGGCCGTCTACGTGACGATCACGGACGGCACCCGCAGCCGCGTGGAAGGGACCGTTTCGGCGACCGTCGAAGACAAGCGACGCCCGCGCGCGACCGGCGATCCGGACACGTGCTCGTTCACGTTCACGTCGACGGACGGGGCGACGACCTACTCGTTCTCGGGCAACTTGACCCGGGGCGACATCAAGGTCGGTACCCGACCGTAACCGTCACCGACACGCACCGGGGTCGCGACGAGCTTGCTCGTCGCGACCCTCTTCCTTCGTGAACGTCAGTAACACGGCCCCGCACTAGCGAGTCTCTCGGTCTTGACCGAGAAGGAAACGGCGATAAGAGTCCCGAAACTGGATGCGTGAAGCGACTCCCTATCGCCGCCCTGGCTTCCGTTTGCCTGACCGTTGTCGTCCACGCCGAGATCGGATACACCGTGGCGATCGTTCCGGATCCGGGTCGTCTGGTTGTCACGGTCAAGGTCCCCGTCACTGGACCGGTCACCGAGTTCCAGATGCCGCGATGGGCACCCGGGGCGTACGTTCTCCGCGATTTCGCCAACGGCGTTTCCGACTTTGCCGCCCAAGGTGACGGGAAAGTCCTGGACTTCACGAAACCCGATGCGAACACCTGGCGCGTGAACTCCAAGGGCTTGAAGGAAGTCGTCGCAACGTACAGTGTCGGGTCGGTGCCGATCGACGGAGTCGTCCACTACAGCGGGCCATCGACGTACATGTACGTCGTTGGCCGGAAGCAGGAGTCCTGCCTGCTCGGACTGGATACGGACTGGCCGGTCGCGGTCGGACTCAATGAGGTACCGGGTCAAACCCACGTCTTCAAGGCCCATGACTACGATACGCTCGCCGACAATCCGGTCAGCGCCGGAGCGTTTCGCAAGGCTACGTACGTCGTGAAGGGGAAACTGCACGAGATCGTGCTCCGAAACCGGGCGAAGGCGGATGTCGACCTCGATTATCTGACGAAGGCTTGCCGGCACATCACCGAAGCCCAGGTCGCTTTTTGGGGTGCGATGCCCTACGACAAGTATGTGTGGCACTTCGCGGTCAACGATGCGCCGGACGGCGCCGGGGGACTCGAGCACCTGAGCAGCACGCAAATCTCCCTCGGGAGCGGGATCGGCCCGAGCGTCGTCCACTTGCTTTCCCACGAGTTCTTCCACTTGTGGAACGTGAAACGGGTTCGAAGCGCCGCACTGGGACCGTTCGACTACCTCCAACTGCCGAAGACAGGAGCCCTGTGGTGGCTCGAAGGGGTCACCGACTACTACTCGAATCTGCTGTTGGCGCGGTTCGGCTGGGAGAGCGAGGAGACGTTCTACGACGTGCTCCTGAACAACGTGAACGCGGTCAGGCGGAACCAGAACCGCCTTCGAATAAGCGCGTTCGACGCCTCTTACCGGGTCGGCGAAGCCGCGGGCGGTCGAGGCAACAGCAACGGCTACCTCATCAGCTACTACGATCTCGGCTGGGTCGTCGGGCTCCTGCTCGACATCGAGATCCGGTACCGCAGCCTGGGCAGGCATTCCCTCGACGATGTCGCCCGCGCTTTGTGGGCCGAGAATCGTGATTTCCAGCCCGGATTCGACGAGGACAGGATACGGCGCCTATGCGTGCGGTACGGGGGGCCGACCCTGAACGAATTCTACAACCAGGTCGTGCGCAAGCCGGGTGAAATCCGGGTCGAGGAGCAGCTGGCCAAGGTCGGACTGATGATCGGCACCCGCGACGAGCCGTTCGTCGATTGGGGCTTCGATTGGAACTCCGACCGCGAGCAGGGCTACCCGCGGGTACGCACTCCGCGGGGACCGGGGCGCGGCGTCCTCGAAAGCGGCGACATTCTGATGCGCATCGCGAACCGGATGCCCGACGGGCGTACCAACCGCGCTCTCAATGTGTGGATGACGAACGCGGCCAAGCGAGTCGAAGCCAACGAGCCTCTCACGCTCCGGATCAAGCGGGACACACGAATCTTCGATGTGGTGGTGACACCGACTCAGGAATGGCGCAAGGTCCCCCGCATCGTGCCGAGTCCCGAGGACGATGCGGCCAAGACTCAGCTCCGATGGGGCTGGATTTACGGGGGCGACCCTCACCTGCGGTAGTTCAGGCAATATTGCGAGTTTCGTGGATCATGGAAGAATTGCCGGCGGTCTTTGGTTTGGGCACGCCTATAATGAGAGAGGCAAGTCGCTCGTTGTCAGACTGCGATCTGAGTCGTTGGCAGATCGGAGTCGACGGGAACCCGCGCGTTCCCGGTTCGCCGCATGATCGGTTTGCGCGTCGACGCAGAGTTTCGGGTCTCCAGGCCCTCGCTCACGTCGGCCGAGCCCCCGACTACCAGCCCGGTTATTCCCGTTTTCGGAGGTATTGCTTTGAAGAGAGCCCTTCTTGCCCTCACCGCTTTGCTCGCCATCATTCCGTGCGCGTTTGCCCAGCGATCGTATGACAACGCGACCCTCATCGTGGTCTACACCGACGCTCAGTCGCTTGAGCAGAATCTGAACGACCTGAACGCCTACATCGACGAGAACATCGAGCCCAACCTCGAGTACACCGTCGTCGCAGAGTCCGGCATCTTCGATGGCCTGTTCGGCTATCGCCTCGTCCGGTTCCGAGCCTTCGACGAGAACGGCAACGAACTCCTCATGGGCTTCGACGACTATCGCGTCCTCGACGGACTCGAAGCGTTTTGGGCGACCCAAATCCCGGATAACGTGGTCGCGGTCTACACGAATGCGATGGAGGTCTTCGAGGACTTCGACCTCGCGACCGCCAGCGTTGCCGGGGGTTCATCGACGACCGCCACGATCACGTTGGGTGCTCCCGCGCCCCTCGGTGGCGCCCGCATTTCGCTTCGGTCGAGCAACACCTCGGCCGTTCGGTTGCCGGCGAGCGTGACGGTTCCGGCCGGCCAGCGATCGGTCACGTTCGTCGTGCGCACTCAGCGGGTGCGCCGCGCCGCGAACGTCCGGTTGACGGCCTCGTTCCGCGGGTCAAGCCTGCACAACGTCCTCCAGGTCCGCATCCGCTAGGGGTGGCTCTCTGAAAGGACAGGGTCCTGGGATCGTCGATCCCGGGACCCTTCTTCTTTCGCCATGCCATGCTAGGAGAATGAATGCGGGGTTCGCGCCCGCCTTTTGGCAGGCGCTCTTGGCGGCTGAGGTGTCGGCGTTCAGAGCCGAGCAGATCGTCCGGGAGATCGTGGGCTCCGGCGTGGATCCGATCGGCTTCTTGACGACGCGCGCCCGCCTGACCCCGGCGGAGCTTGAACGCATCCGTGGGGTCGATCCGAGGGCCCTCGAAAGCGCTCTCGCAGCCGGCGTCGAGATTCTCGAGCGGGATCGGATGTCCGCGCCCCTGTTGGACTCGAAGAACCCCCCTTTCGCGCTCTTCGCTAACGGCAACGTCGATGTCCTCGATCGTCCTGCCGTCGCGATCGTGGGAACCCGCAGCGCTTCGACCTACGGCAAGGCCGTCGCGATGAAGTTCTCCGAAGCGCTCGCCCGGTCCGGAATCGTCGTCGTGAGCGGCGGTGCCCACGGCGTCGATGCGGCCGCCCACAAGGGCTGCCTTGCCGAGGGCGGGTCGACCGTCGCCGTCCTTGCTCATGGCGTCGATCAGGCTTATCCCGCGATGCACCGCTCGCTGTTCGAGCGGATTCGCGAGTCGGGCTGTCTTCTTTCGCCGTTCGCGATCGGGATCAAGCCGAGTCGCTATCGATTCCTGGTGCGCAACCACGTGATCGCCGCGCTCTCCGCGGGGGTGCTCGTCGTCGAGGCACCGGAGCAGTCCGGTGCCCTGTCGACGGCCCATGCCGCGGCCGAGATGGGGCGCCAGGTCTGGGTGGTACCGGCGAACATCGACCAACCCGGATTCAAAGGCTCCCACGCCCTGATCCGCGACGGCGCGTCCCTCGTCGACCATCCCCATCAGATTCTGGCCGACCTCGGAATCGAGCCTGCGCCGGCACCGGCACGGTCGGAGAGCGCGCGGTCGGTACCCCAGACCGCAATCCTCCATGCCCTCGAGGCAACTCCGCTCGCCGTCGAGAAGATCGTGCTCAAGACGCAGCTCTCTCCCGAAGAGGTCCTGGCCGAACTGACGATGCTCGAACTGGACGGCTTGGTCCTTCGCGAAGACGGGGGATTTGCTCGCCGTCCGTAGAATCCCGTACGAATGCGGGGATCATGGCTCGGTGCAACGGAATTGCCGTGCTATACTAGCGGCACTGTTTCTTTATCTTGCCCGTTTCGTGTGGGCGAACAGAGAGGTAAATATTGTGAAAAAGCTTTCGGCTTTCCTTGTCTTTGGGGCCTCGTTGACCGGCGTTTCCCAGGCTCAGCAGTTCATGCTGATGGACCAGAATTCCATGGTCATGGGCGACGCGACGTCCGGCCTGCTCTCCGATTGGTTCATCGACGGCACCGATCATCTGTTCAACCAGGACTATTACTTCCGCGTCGGTGCGACTCCTGAGGCCCCGATCTGGTCGGTCGGTCAGGCCACGGTCACGACGATCTCGGGCAACTCGGTCAACGTGTCCTACTCGACGAACGTGTTTCGGTTCGACATCACGTATACCCTCGTTGGAGGCAACGGAGGCTCCGGCACGGCCGACCTCGGCGAGATCGTGCGGGTGACGAACCTGACCGCGAATCCCCTTCCGTTCAGCCTGTTCGAGTACGACGACTTCGACCTCAACGGCACCGCCGGGGGCGATAGCGCCGAACTCGTCAACACCTCGACCATTCGCCAGTGGGACGGCCTGACGAACGCGCTGGTCGGCTCAACACCGCCCTTCAATGCCTGGGAAATCGATGCCTGGCCGACCATCCTGGCCAAGCTGAACGACGGAAACGTCGATAACCTGAGCAACTCGACCTCGCCGTCCGGACCCGGGGACCTCGCCTTTGCGATGCAGTGGAACCGCACGATCGCCCCGCGCGGCAACTTCCTGATGTCGAAGAACAAGCTGATCGAGGTCGTACCTGAGCCGGCGACGATCGCCGTGTTCGGCCTTGGGCTCGCCGCGCTGCTCCGACGCCGCCGAAAGTAAATCCGAACGCCCCGAAGTTCGCCCGAACCCCTCGCGCCCAGGCGGCGCGAGGGGCATCTGGCTTGATCTGGCACATTTGCCGGGGTTCCCGACAGGAGTGCCGGCGATTTCTGTGATACACTCCCCTCGTCTGTTATGGGTTCGTCCTCATTGATGGAGGGCGGCCAGGAGAGGGAGTTGATTATGCGAAAGTTTGTTGCGCTAGTTCTCGCGAGTGCCGTCGTGGTCGGTGCCGCTCACGCCCAAGTGTTCACCTTGACCGACGGGAACGCGGTCGTTGATGGGGATGCCGGTACCGGACTGCTCTACAACTGGTTCACCGACGGGGTCGATCACCTGTTCAATCAGGACTACTACTTCCGAGTCGGAGCAACGCCGGAAGCCCCCATCTGGACGGTTTCGGCGCCGACGCTGACCCAGATCGCACCCAACATCGCCCACGTGCGGTACGCGAACAACGTCTTCGCGTTCGACATCACCTACACGCTCATCGGCGGTGGTCCGGGGTCGGGCACGTCGGACATCGGTGAGATCGTTCGCATCACGAACCTCACGAATGCGCCGCTTGCGTTCAGCCTGTTCGAGTACGACGACTTCGACCTCAACGGAACCGCCGGCGGAGACATGGCCATGGTCGTCAATGGCTCCACGATTCGGCAGTGGGAAGGGCTCACGACCGCGCTCGTCGGTTCAGTGCCGCCGTTCGATCGCTGGGAGATCGATGCCTGGCCGAACATCCTGGCGAAGCTCAACGACGGCAATGTCGACAACCTGAGCAACACCACGACCCCGAGCGGCCCCGGCGACCTGGCGTTCGCCATGCAGTGGGATCGTGTGATCGCCCCCAACGGCAACTTCCTCATGTCCAAGAACAAGCACATCGAGGTCGTTCCTGAGCCGGCTACCCTTGCTGCCCTCGGTCTGGGCCTCGCCGCGCTCCTTCGGCGACGCCGCAAGTAAGCGCCGCCCACCCCTAAGCCCTCCGCGATCCAAGGCCGCGGAGGGCTTTCTTACGTTACGGACGTTGCAAATGCGGTCCTCTCCCAGCCCAAACTGGGTGGATGCCGACCCGAGATGCCCTCGTCGACGCGATGGAACGTCTCGTCGGTGCGGACGCCGTGCTCTCCCAGCCCGGCGCGCTCAAAGCGTACGATTGCGATGCGTACTCGCTTGACCGCGCGACGCCACGCGTCGTCGTGCTGCCCTCAAGCCGTGAGCAAGTGCGCGACATCGTGCGCTGGTGCCTCGACGCCGACGTCCCGTTCACACCCCGCGGGGCCGGCACCGGCCTGAGTGGGGGGGCGATGGATGCTCTGGGTGGCGTGATCCTGTCCTCCAAGCGGCTCAACCGGATCCTGGACATCGATGTGCCCAACCGACGCCTCTGGGCTCAAGCCGGTGCCGTCAACCTTCATCTGACTCAAGCGGTCGAAGCCGACCGCCTCCACTTTGCCCCCGACCCTTCGAGCCAATCCGTCTGTACGCTCGGAGGCAACATCGCGGAGAACTCAGGCGGTCCGCACACGCTCAAGTACGGCGTCACGGCCCAGCATATCCTCGCTCTGACGCTGGTCGATCCGGACGGCGAGATCATCACCCTCGAGGCCGGCGGTCCGGGGTTCGATTTCGTATCCCTTGTGGTCGGGTCCGAGGGCACGCTCGGGATCGTCACGGACGCTTGGGTTCGGCTCACGCCCACGCCGGAGGCCGTCCGGACCGCGCTGATCGCATTCCCTACGGTGGCAGGGGCCAGCCAAGCGGTCGCCGCGATTATCGCATCCGGTGTCATTCCCGCTGCCCTCGAAATGATGGACCGACAGATTCTCGCCGCGCTTCGAGCGGCGTTCGGATTGGACTATCCCGAAGGTACCGATGCTCTCCTTCTCGTCGAATGCGACGGGTGCGATGCTGACGAGGTCGATGCGGAAATGGCGGTCGCGGCGTCGATCGCCAACGATCAGGGCGCGCTTCAGGTGCAGATCGCCCACACTCGGGCCGAGCGCGCCGCCCTCTGGACCGCGCGGAAGAAGGGCATCGGCGCGATGGGTTGGATCGCGCCGACGATCATCACCCATGACGGCGTCATTCCGCGATCGAAGCTCCCTGAAATGCTTGAGTTTGTCGCGACGGTCGCCGAGGAACACGGGCTGATGGTCGCAAACCTCTTCCATGCCGGCGACGGCAACCTTCACCCCTGCATCGCATTCGATGATCGGGATCCAGCCCAGGTCGAGGCGGTGATCGAGGCCGGTGAGAAGATCTTGCGACGCTGCATCGAACTCGGGGGCAGTGTTTCGGGTGAGCACGGAATCGGGGTCGAGAAGATCGACCTCCTCCAAGAGATGTTCACGGCCGACGATTTGCGGCTGCAAGCCGATGCCAAGCGGATTTTCAACAAGGGAGGATTGTGCAACGCCTGCAAGGTGTTGCCGAACCAGAAGGGATGCCTTGAACATCGCCGACGCTGGCGGGGAGTCGCGACGTGATCCGGCCAACCTCGGTTGCGGAACTTCAGGCGGTGCTCGCCGACGAGAAGCCCTTGTGGGTGTGCGGTCTCGATACCAAGCGCCGCTTCCGAGCCGCACCGCCTCCGGAAGCCACCCTCGTGTCGATGGCGGGATTGGCAGGGGTGATCGCGATCCACCCGGAAGATCAGGTGGCGGTCGCCTGGGCAGGGACGCCGCTTGTCGAGTTCCAAGAGGCGCTCGCGGAGCATGGGCTGAGACTTCCGATTTTGGGCGAGTGGCGCATGGGGGGCGCCGGTTGGCATGCAGCGGGAATGCCCGGCACGCTCGGCGGCTGGTTGGCGATGGACATGCCTCACGTCTGGCCCGGTTATGGACCACGGCGACTGCTCCTCGGGGCGACGGTGCTTCGTGGGGATGGCACGATCGCGAAGGCCGGAAGCCAAGCGGTCAAGAGCGTCGCCGGCTACGATATCCACAAGTTTTTGGTCGGGACCCGCGGGACGCTCGCTCTGTTCCTCCAGATCATCGTCCAGGCGCTGCCCCTGGGAGGGGGACCTCCGCTCGTGGAGTATGAGTCGGGCGTCTCCAACGGCCCGGTCGAGGCGATCCTTACGACGACGCCAACCGGATTTGCGGACGCCTTGGCGCGCCATGCGTCGATCACCGTCGTCCGCGCACCAGCAACCCAAACCCTTTGGCTCTCTGGTTCCGCTTTGGCCGGGGAAGGGGACCGAGTGGTGGCGGCGACGCCGGTGCGGGATGCACGTGCCGTGTGGCCGGGTGGCGCCCGGGTTCCGCACGCCGAGCGCAAGCTCATGGGGATGGCTAAGGCCGCATTCGATCCCGAGCGACGATTCAATCCAGGAGAGCTCGGCTTGTGAAGTCGATCGATGATCTTGCGTCCGCTTGCATTCGGTGCGGGTTCTGTCTGGAAGCGTGCCCGACTTATCGCCTGACCGGCGAAGAGTCGGAGTCGCCCCGAGGCCGGATCTACCTGATTCGGAACGCCGACGCGGGTCGGATCTCCTGGCTCGACACCCGGCCGCATCTTGACCGCTGCCTCGGATGCCGCGCGTGCGAGCCCGCCTGCCCAAGCGGCGTCCAATATGGGGCTCTGCTCGAAATGGCTCGGGAGCGCCTCGGAACCCCGCCCGGCGAGCGGATGGGGCTTGCGGCCCTCACGCGTCCTGCGTTGTTGAAGACGGCGGTCGCCCTCGGCGAGCTGATATCGACCGACAAGATGCCCTCATCGGTGTCCCTACTGTTCAGCGAGGAGCCGCCAACGGCAGCGGTCCCGAAGGTCCAGGCTCCTGCGGAGTGGCCACCGCTGCTCGAACGCGATCTCCCCCCGATTCGCGGGGAAGTTCACCTGCTGCTCGGGTGCGCGATGCGGGTTCTGTTTCCGCGAGTCCATGAAGCGACGCGACGGCTTCTTCGGCGTGTCGGATTCCGAGTCACCGCCTCCGATCCAGGTTGCTGTGGTGCGCTCCACGCTCACGCGGGTGCGCTGGGAGATGCCCACGAGCGAGTGGCTCGGGTCGGCACGGAGTTCGACGGCGGATTGCCGATCGTGGTGAACTCTGCCGGGTGCGGCAGCTGGCTGAAAGAGCAGCCCGAGTTCGCCGACCGGGTCTGCGACTTGTCGGAGTTTCTGCTTCGCGAGGGTCTCGTCGAGGGCCTCGCCGCGGGCCCTGGGCTCCCGATCACGGCCACCTACCACGACGCGTGCCACCTCGCCCACGGTCAGGGCATCCGGGCCGAGCCGCGCGAGCTTCTCGCGGCAATCCCTGGTGCGACATGGGTCCCGCTCGCGGACTCGGATACCTGCTGCGGGAGCGCGGGGATCTACAACCTCACCCAGCCTACGCTCGCCCGGCGCTTACTCGACCGGAAATGGAAGGCGGTCGAGGCGACGGGTTCCCGGATCGTGGTCCTGGGCAATCCCGGCTGTCATGCCTGGCTGGCCCAAGCTGCACGCGAGCGCGGCGATCGGATCACCGTGGTCCACACGGCCGAGATGCTCGAGGCGAGCTTCTCGGGCTGGTTCGAATAGTCACCGGCTCGGCGCGGGGCCTCGGGAGGGCGGGAGCAGCCTCCCGAACAGGCACGCGTAAAGGAGGCGGTAGACGTCGGTGTTGTCGAATCGGCCGGAAAATCGTGACGTGAGTAGGCCGGCGTGCTGCCCGGCCGCGCGTGAAACGATGCCACCGGTGACGTCCGAATCGGCGGCCCAGGCGATCGCGAAGGGCAAGCGATTGCCTTGAGCATCGGGTGCCGTCAGGAACGGCGCGGTACCCCGACCCAGGACTCCATCGAGGGGCACCGCGACTTCTGAGGCACCGGTCGCCGGATTTCCGGGCGTCGTGCCGACGGACTCCCGGCTGCGTAGCGTCAACACCTGGAGGCCGTTCGCATCGCTGTCGGCGGCCGTGAGCACGGTGGTCTTGGGTCGCTTGGCCACGAATTGGAGCATGCTGCCCAGCGCGTCGTCGGAGCGCTTGAGCGCGGTAAGGGTGCCGATCGCATTACCACTGTTGCCGAAGTTGTCGCAACTCTCGGGTTCGACGACGAGAAAGAAGGGGGTTCGGGCCTTGCGGGACGCGCGGTCGAGGACCTCAAGGGCGACGGCGGTCATTTCCGCGACGGTCGGCGGGTTGTAGCTCGGGGTGCCCGGCTTGCCTCCATACAGGAGCAAGCGCTGTGGGTTGTTCGGCATCACCATGCCGCGCGCGATCAGGTCCTCTTCGTCGCGGTCGTTGAAGGTGTGCTTGGCGGCGAACAGGCCGAGGACCTTCGGCGTCCAGGACTTTTTCGCGACCAATTCCTTGCGAAACGCCTCAAACTCGGACCGGCTCCGGAGGACCGTATAGCCCTTCGACCGGGCGACCGCGATCAGATCCGTCTGATCGGTGCGCTTCCCGGGCCCGTGTACTCCGTCGGCTCCCGCGGGTAGGAAGTTCTCTTCGCCGCCGCCGAGAATCACCTGAGGATCGCGATCCTTGTTGCCCGGTCGACCGAGGATCAGTTGCCGACTGATTTCATCCCAGTTGTTGCGGTTGCCGACTTCGGTCAGGAAGCAGGCCGTCCCGGGTTCCCCGACATGGCCGTCGTTGACGATGCCGACCGGCATCCCTTTCGCCTGGGCCTCGCGCATCAGGCTTCCACGGTAACCGCTGAGGGCGCGAATCGGACGATCCGTCGGGGGCGTGGCGTTGCCGTCGCCGTCCTTTCCGAAGCTCCCACCCCCGTCGACTTTGTAGCCGAAGGCGTGGGTCGTCGCACCTCCGTTCGAGGTTCCCGCCACCATGTTCTTCATGTGGCCGCGGTATACGGCAACGGCGGGAAGGCGATCCCAATTCAGAAGGCCGTCTGGGCCGACCCAGTACATTCGCGCGGCGGTCCATTGGTTCGCACCGGTTCCGTCGGGATGGAAGAAGATCGCGTTGCCGCGAGGCAGGCTTTGGCCCAAGGCGGAGGAGACGAAGGTGAGTGCGGCGGATGCCACCACGAGGTTCCGGAGCATCTTTCCATTCTGGGCGGCACAAGTTAACAAGATGTTGCCTTGCCGGTGTGGAGAGGCGTCTACAATAACGTATGCCTCGTCTTTCGCTCCCCTTCGTCGTCGCGCTCGTGTTCGGGTGCTTGAGCCTCGCGGTGGGTCAACCGAAGCCGCCCAAGCTGTTCCAGGCCGGCCCGTTCGACGACTTCGCGCACGGCATGGTCATGCGGCCCGACGTTCAGAAGGAGCTGAAGGTGACAACCGAACAGAAGGCCAACTTTCGTGGCCGTGGCGGTCGCTTGGCGACGGAGCCGGGGCAGCTTCGAGCGATCATCGTCAAGGTCCTGAAGCCGAACCAACTGGTTCGGCTTCAGGAACTCGTCATCCAAAAGTTCGGCCCCCCGATTCTGATGCATGACGAAATCAGCACCGCTCTCGGCTTGAACAAGGATCAAGTCAAGAAGTTGTTCAAGACCCAAGAGGAAGTCAACATCTACACGATGGACCTCGGGTACGACGAGACCCGAACCCCGGAGGAGCGCGATCGGCTCGCGAAGCGAGCCGTCTCCGGAGTGGGGTCGAAGCTCCTCGCCGTCCTGACCCCCGCACAGCGCAAGCAGTTCAACGCGATGCGCGGCAAGCCGTTCAAGTTCGACGCCGATCCGGCTCCCCAGGGCCGTTAGGTCAGTCGCGGAGCGCGGCGATTCCGGGTAGCGCTTTTCCTTCGAGGAATTCGAGGCTCGCGCCTCCGCCCGTGCTGACGTGGCTGACTTGATCCGCAAACCCGAACTCCTCGACGGCGGCGGCGGAGTCGCCGCCGCCTACGATCGTCGTGCCCGCGCATCGGGCGATCGCCGCCGCGACTTCTCGGGTGCCGGCGGCGAACGGAGCCATCTCGAACACGCCCATCGGACCATTCCAGACAACGGTTTGGGCGGCCTCGATCACGGCGGAGAACTCTCGGATCGTGGCGGGACCGATGTCGGCACCGATCATGCCGGCCGGGATCGCGTCGGCGACCACGACCTGGGTGGCAGCGGTTTCCGAGAGTTCGGAGGCGATCACGACGTCGACGGGCAGGAGGATCTTGTCGGCGTGGTCGCGGAGTAGCGCCGCGGCGTATTCGAGGTTGGTCGCATCGAGGAGAGAGGCCCCGATTTCGTAACCCTTTGCTTTGAGGAACGTGAAAGCCATCCCTCCGCCGATGATGAGGCGATCGACCTTGGGCAGAAGGCTGTCGATGACGGCGATCTTGTCCTTGACCTTTGCTCCGCCGAGGATCGCGACGAACGGTCTGTCCGGATTCACGACCGCCTCGCCGAGGAACCGGATCTCCTTCTCGATCAGAAAGCCGGCGTAGCCGGGGAGGATGTGGGCGACCCCTTCGGTCGACGCGTGGGCCCGGTGAGCGGTGCCGAATGCGTCGTTGACATAGAGATCCGCGAGCTTGGCGAGCGACGCGGCGAAGGCCGGGTCGTTCTGCTCCTCTTCGGGATGGAAGCGGACGTTTTCCAGGAGGACGACGTCCCCCGGCTGCAGCGCCGCGACCGCCGCTTCGACTTCGGGCCCAACGCAATCGGAGAGGAGCGGGACGTTCCGCCCGAGCAGTTCGCTGAGCCGGGCCGCGACCGGCGCGAGAGAGAATTCGGGGGTGATGCCTTTCGGCCGTCCGAGGTGGCTCGCCAGGATCACCGACGCACCCTGCTCAAGCAGGTACAGGATCGTCGGCATTGCCTCGGTGATCCGCCGGTCGTCGGTGATCGTCGCGCCTTCCAGGGGCACGTTGAAGTCGCAGCGAACAAGGACGCGCTTTCCGGCAAGGTCGGCATCGCGGACAGTCTTCTTTCCTAGGCTCATGGTCGGGGGCGAGTGTACTCCGGGGGTAACCTCGGAGGCGTTATGGGCGCGTTTCAAGGACCGAAAGACTGGGGACGACTGATCACCGCGATGCTGACGCCTTTCCGGGCCGACGGCACGGTGAATGAAGCGGAGGTCGCTCGGATCGCGACCTACCTGGTCGATGTCCAGAAGAACGATGGCCTCGTCGTGAGCGGGACGACCGGCGAGTCGCCGACCCTGTCCGAGCACGAGAAGCTGCGGCTCCTGGAGATCGTCCTCGAAGCCGTCGGGAACCGCGCCGCAGTCTTGTTCGGGGCAGGCACCTACAACACCGCCGAGTCGATCGAGATGGCCCGTCAGGCAGAGCGCCGCGGCGCTCACGGGATCATGCTCGTGAACCCGTACTACAGCCGCCCGGGCCAAGCCGGTCTGTTCGCACACTTCAGCGCCGTCGCGGTCGAAACCGGACTTCCCGTACTGCTTTACAACATCCAGGGGCGGAGCGCTATCAACTTGGAGACGCCGACCCTCTTGGCCCTCGCGGAAATCCCGAACATCGTCGGTGTCAAGGAGGCGAGCGGCAACATGGGCCAGATCTGCGAAGTCTGCGCGGCCGTCCCCGAGGGATTCCGCGTCTATTCCGGCGACGACGGCATCACCCTTCCGATTCTCGCCGCAGGAGGGCATGGGGTGGTCAGCGTTGCGGGCCACATCGTCGGGGCCGAGATGAAGGCGATGCTCGATGCCTTTCCGATGCGTTTCGCGGATGCGCTCCGCATTCACCAGAGCCTGCTCCCGACTTTCAAGGCACTCTTCAAGTGGCCGAGCCCGGTGCCGGTCAAGTATGCGCTCAGTGTGCGCGGATTCGACTGCGCCTCGGTTCGCCTCCCGCTCGTCGAACTCACTCCCGAAGAGAAAGCTGAGCTGGCCGGCGTGGTCGGCGTTCCCGCCTGGGCTTAGAGATCGGTCCAAGGGACGGACGCGACCCCGATCGGCATCGCGATCCAGAGGGCTCCCGGCGTGGCGAGGAGCGCTTGGACTTCGAGTCGGCTCACGCCTCCGATCGCGATGCGCTCGGCCTTCCCGAGGGCGACCTTCCACAGGCCCTCGCGCGTGCCCACGAAGAGGGTGCCGTCCGGGCTTCGGGCCATTCCGCCCGCCTCGCCGCGAACGTTCGGCGTCAGCCGTCGAAACCGTCCGTCCTCCCAGGCGAATGCGCCCCCGATGAAGGTTCCCGCGATCACGCCTTGGCGGTCGACGAGCAGGGTTCGGATCCAGTCGTCGGTCAGTTCATGGCGCTGGTCGTAGACCGCGAGCGCGTTCGTTCGTTCGGTGTGTCGGAAGATGCCGTTGCGCTGCGTGCCGATCCAGGTCTCGCCGTCCCGTTCGGCGAGCGCGGTCACGATCGCACCCTTGAGTTCGGGGCGATTGAGCGTATGCTCCCAGCGTGAGCCGTCGAACGTACTCCACCCGCCGAACTGGCCGACCAGGAGCGTCCCGGTCCCGAGTCCGAGGCACGACACCTCGCGCCGGGGCAGTCTGGAGAAGACGTTGCGGACCCAGGTGCGGCCGTCGAAGCGGTCCACGATCCCGGTCGAATGCCGAACATAGAGGTTGCGCCGGAACTCGACGAGGTCGCGCGGGTGATCGGTGCTGAGGGTGGGAGTTCGCGCTTCGCGCCACTGGGTGCCGTCGAAGATCTGGAGCCCGCGATCGAAAGAGCCGGCGACGATCCGGTCGCGGAAGCGACCGAGGCTGTAGATGCTGCCCCGCGGTCCGGGCGGATGGGCGAGCCGCGTCCATTTCCCGCCCCGTCGCCACCAAAGGCCTCCCTCCTGGGTCGCGAAGGCGAGGTCCCCACGATCGTGGGTTAGCGCTACGATGTGGCGAGCCTGGGGTGCACCGCGAATCCGCGACCAGCGGCGGCCATCGTGTTTCCAGAGTCCGTCGCCCCACCAGGCAGCGACGATCCAGTCGTCGGTACCGCAGAGGGCGGAGACGTGGGTGCCGCGCGATCCCGGGGGAGGGTCGGGAAACTGCCGGTCTTGCCACGGCGGCGGGATCGGCTCCCAAGCCCCCGAAGTGATCGCCAAGCGACCGTCTTTGTACTCGGCGACGGTCTCACCGAACAGCGCCAGCCAGCCGTCCTCGGAGCGGCGGATCGCGAGCGGTGGATTGCCCTCGACCAGCCCGCTCCAGCCCAGGGTGACCGGCTTTGGGCTGTTGGCCGTGTAGAACATCAGGCCGCCTCGGGCGCCCACGGCCAAGGTATCGCCGGAGAGCGCCAGCGCGGTGAAGGTGCCGACGTTCGGATAGAACCGAACGTCGGCCTCGCCCGCCCGCGCGAGTGCGGCGAGGCCGACGATGAGGGCGACACGTCTCATTTCACCGGTTCGATCCGTTCGATCGTGCCGTCCTTCCCCACGTAGAGGCGAACTTCGGCAGGATTGTGGGCACGGTCCATTCCGATGAGCCGGAACCAACCGCCGGCAAAGCCGTTCGGAACGGTGATCGCAAGCCCGATCGTCTTGCGGACTGGGTCGAAAGCGAGCGACAGGCGATCGCCCCACGGCGTGAGCACGAAGACGCGAGCCCAGCGAGGATCGGACGGAACTTCGAGCCGGAAGCTCGTCGCGTCGAGCCGGGTCGATGTCGGCTTGAGTTCGGGAGCGGTGTTCGAGACCTCGAACGGCACTTCGACGGTCTTGCGCGTACCATCGACATAGAGCACGTGCACCCGAACCCGATATTCGGCCTCTTTGAACGCAAGCGGAATATCGAATCGAACTTCCCAGCGGCTGGTCTTCGGATTCCAGCGCAGAGGCTTCGTGTCGCCGTCGGGGAACACGGCGACCACCGTCGCGTCGGCGGGGGCGGCGATTTCGAGGAGCGGATCGCCGGCTCGGAAGGCAGGTACCGCGGGGGTTTGGGCGAGTCGCTCGTCGGATTTGCCGCCGATCCTGGCCCCGGAAGTGCCGAAGATGCCCTCGTAACTGACGCCGTCTGCCATTTCAAGGGGCACCGGGATCGTCTTCTGCTGTCCGCCCGGGTTGACGACGGTCTGATCGACGGCGACGAACGACGTGAACCGGGACATGATCGCGAAGCGGAGGCAAAGCTCGGTGATCGCGTCCTCCCAGTACTTCGGACCCCGTGTTTGGGCCGAGTTGCCCCAGACCGATTCCATCCTTTCGAGATGCTCGAGATCGTCGACTTTCTCACGGGCCCAGAGCGAGCCGATCGACGAGCCGGAGTTGCCTTCGGCCGGGAAGTGAACGGGATAGCGTCGACTCCACGGCTTGCCCGCGAGCCGACCGCTGACGGTGACGGTCCCCTCGCCGGGGCGGGAGTATCGGCCCTTGACGATGACCGGCGTTTCGCCGAAGAGATCGGGGATGTTGCGGGGCAAGACGTCCTCCACCGCAACCCCTTCGAACCGGACTTGGACGTCGGTGAGGACGGGGGCATCGACCCGCTGGACCAGGCGCGCGATGGCGGCGTCGATATCGCTTTGGAGCGTGACGATCTCATGCGCGCCGCGACCTTCGGTGCTCATCGCCTCGATCAGGTAGCGGTTTGTAGAATTCCCGATGCCGAACGTGAACATCCGCGCGTTGCCCCGGTGCTTCTGGATCATCTTCAGCGCCTCCGCTTCGCCCCCGATGAACCCGTCGGTGTTGAACACAACGATGCGCGGCCGATCGGCGTCCGTGGGAAGAGTCAGCGCGGCCCGAACGGCTTGTTCCAGTTGGGTCCCGCCTTGCGCCGCGAGCTTGTCGACATAGGCCTTCGCCTGCTCACGGTTGCGGGAGCTGTTGGGTCGGGACTTGGGCCAGAGCACCTCGTAGGTGTTCGAAAAGCTGACGACGTTGAACGTGTCCTGAGGGTTGAGGGCGTCGATCGCCTTCTTGGTGAGCTCACGGGACTTCTCGATCGGCTCTCCCATCTGGCTGCCGCTCTGATCGACGACCAAGATCATCTCCTTCGGACCGACGAGTTCGGGCGCGACAGCTTTGGGCGGCATCACGATCAAGGTGAAGAAGCCGCCCTTCGCCGGTTCGCGGTGGGTGAGGAGGGCGCCGACGACGTCCTTGCCGGCGACGCTGTAGCGGAGAATGAAGTCGCGATTGGGGATTTCGTCGAGCTTGGCGAGCTTGACTTTGGCCCGATCCGGGGCGACGTTCTCGATCAGGATCTTATGGAGGTCGCTTTCAATCGCGGTGATCGGCGCACCACCGGTGATGTCGACGTCAAGGTCGATCGTGGCGCCGGTGCGCATGCCCTCGGGAACGATCGGGGTGGCGACCTTCTCCGGATCGGGAGTGGATTCGCCTTTGAACCGATGCCCGACAACCATCGGAAAGACGAATTCAAACGAACCCATCTCGTACTTGAGGACCTGCACGTAGGTGATCGCGACCTGGATTTCAGCGTTCGGCGGGATGTTTGCGACGGATTGGGTGAAGACGTTGGGCCGCTCCTGGTCGAGGAGGGCGGTCGATTTCCCTTCCTTCTTGGCCTTCTCGTAGGTTTCCCGCGCCTCCTGGCGCTTCTTGATCACACCCTCGATGATCCGGTTGCCGATGATCATCCGCATCCCGTCGACGGCCGAGTCTTGGGGAAGCGGGAAGCGGTACATCGCTTCGATCGGTGCAGAAGTGGGATTCTTGAACGACTGCACGACGATGACACGAGCCCCGAAGCCCTCGATTTTGGCGGCGACCCGTGTCCCCTTGAGGGGGCAGAGCACGCCGGGCTTGCCGTCCTTGTCGATCGTTTGGAGCGAACCCGGGTCGATTTCGGGTCCGAACTGGCTCAAGGCGCCAACGGCAAGCAACAACCATCCGGTCATGACGACATCACCTCACATCCGGCCCGTTCTCGCGGAGACGGGCTTGTTCCTGTTCAACAGCCGTGCGTGGCTGAGGTTCCCGCAATTGTGCCGAACCGATCGAGGCGCGTGGCTGATGCCGGACGCTCGATTCCCCGACAATTTTCCGAACGCCGTGAACTCCGAAATGAGCCGGCCCGTCGGTGTGTTGGAGGAGTGTCGCGCTCCCACACATGCACAGTGAACAATTTGGGGTCCCTTCGGTCTAAAATGGGCGAACGCGGTGGATTGGCTCTTCCGCGCCCGCCCCAGGATCGTCGGCGGGAGAGAGGTGTTGAGGAATGGCATTGCCGCGTCTGCCCATGAAGGAGTTTTTGCTTCAGAAGGATTACGTCAAACGAGAACAACTCGACGAGGCGGAAAAGGTGCAGAAACAGACGAACGAGCCTGATCTGGGGCGCGTTCTGATTCAACTCGGTTTTGTGGGCGAACGCGAAGTGCTGATGGCCAAGGCCCAGGAAGCGGGCATCGGCTTTGTCGACCTCGACCGGATCAACGTCGAATCGAGCGCGATCAACGTCGTCCCCGAGCGCATCGCGAAGAACCACAACGTCGTCCCAGTGAAGAAAGACGGCACAACCTTGTGGCTGGCGATGACGAACGTCAACAACATCATGGCGATCGACGACGTCAAGATGGCCTCGGGTTGCCGGGTCATCCCGTTGCTTGCCGTGGCCGGCGCGATCGACGACGCGCTGCGCAAATACTATGGCGGAGCCGCGACCAATGGCGCCGCGACCAATGCGACGCCCGCTGCTGACGCTTCGGCGGGCGCTTCGAGCGCAGACATGCGTCGACTCTTGGCCGAGGCCTCGGTCGGCCGCACCGCCGCCGATGACGAGACCACGGATGCCGACGCGGAGAAGATGGCGGAGCAGGCGCCGATCATCAAACTCGCCGGTGCCATCATCCAACAAGCGATTTTCGATCGAGCCAGCGACATCCACGTCGAGCCTCAGCAGAAGGGCGTTCGCATCCGGTACCGCATCGACGGCGTTTTGATGGAGGCGATGAACGTTCCCAAGAACCTCCAGGCACCCCTCATCAGCCGCCTGAAGATCATGGCGGACATGAACATCGCTGAACGCCGCGTGCCTCAGGACGGCCGCATCGAGGTTCGCCACCAGAACAAGGAGTACGACCTCCGCGTCAGCTCGATCCCGGGCCCGTTCGGCGAGAAGATCGTCATGCGTATTCTCGACAAGGGAAGCGTCATGATCGGTCTCGAAAAGCTGGGGTTCCTCGAAGAAAACCAGATTCGAATCGAAGAGCTCGTTTCCCAGCCGAACGGGATGTTCCTCTGTACCGGTCCGACCGGTTCGGGCAAGACGACGACCCAGTACTCGGTTCTCAACAAGCTCAATACGATCGGCGTCAACATCATCACGGTCGAGGACCCGATCGAGTACCAGCTCAACGGTATCGCCCAGGTTCAGGTGAACCGCAAAGCCGGCCTGAGCTTTGCCACCGCCCTACGCGCATTCCTTCGTCAAGACCCTGACATCATCATGGTCGGCGAGATGCGCGACCTGGAAACAGCGGAAATCGCGATCGAGTCGTCGCTTACGGGACACTTGGTCCTTTCCACGCTTCACACGAACGACGCACCTTCGGCGACCCTGCGTATGGTCGACATGGGCGTCGAGCCTTACCTCATCGCCGCGACCGTCATCGGCGTTCTCGCCCAGCGTCTCGGCCGTCGCATCGATCCGGACAACAAGGAAGCCTACGAGGTGCCTGCCATCGACTTGCGCCGATTCGGGCTCAAGGTCACCGATCCGGACGAACAGATTCGGCTGTATCGGGGCGTCCCGGCCGAGCACAACCGAATGACCGGTTATCGCGGACGCATGGGTATCCATGAGTTGTTGGTCATGAACGCCGAGATCGCCGAATTGATCGTCCGACGCGCTCCGCTCGCCGACATCAAGGAAGCCGCGAAAGCCAACGGCATGAAAGAACTCCGCGAAGATGGACTCCAAAAGGTCCTTGCCGGAATGACCGATCCCGCCGAAGTCATGCGCGTGGTCTTCACCGCCGGCTACTAATACTGAATTCGAACCCGATGATGATGATCAGGAGACGAGCCTAAGCTAACCCGATCCGGTTCACTGGACCCGTACGAAACACTATGCAAAACCTACCGCCCCCCTACGTCGCCGGTGGACCTGAAGCCACCACGGACGCCCCTTCCGCACCGCCTGCCGCCGGAATTCCCGGAGTCGGTGGCCCTCCGATGGGTGGCGAGCAAGTCGAAGCCGTCAAGGTGGGCGCTCCGCGCCCGCTCGACGACATCCACATCGACGAGTTGCTCCACATCGTGGTCGATCGCAACTGCTCCGACCTCCATATCTGCAACTCCAGTCCTCCCATCATTCGGGAAGACGGCGCGCTCAAAAAGCTGAACTACGTCGATTTCACTCCGCAGCAGACGCAGCGCATGATGTATGAGATCATTTCGGACGAGCACATCCAGCGCTTCGAAACGACTCTGGAACTGGACTTCTCCTACCAACTGCCGCGGCGGGCGCGCTTCCGTGTCAACCTCTATCGCGACCGAGGCGCGGTTGCGGCCGCCTTCCGCTTGATTTCGAATCGAATCCCGACCGTTCGTGAGCTCAATCTCCCGCCGATGCTGGAGACGCTCACGGACAAGCCACGCGGACTGATCCTCGTGACCGGCCCGACGGGTTCAGGTAAGTCGACGTCGCTGGCGGCGATGATCAACCACATCAATACGAACCGCGGCGTCCACATCATCACGATCGAGGACCCGATCGAGTACCTGCACACGCACAAACTCTCGATCATCAACCAGCGTGAACTCGGAAGCGACACCAAGAGCTTCTTGAACGCGCTGCGCGCCAGCCTCCGCGAAGACCCGGACGTGCTGCTCGTCGGTGAAATGCGCGACACGGAGACGATCGCTCTCGCGATCACCGCGGCGGAAACCGGCCACTTGGTCTTCGCCACCCTGCACACCAACAACGCGGCCGAATCGATCGACCGTATGATCGACGTCTTCCCCCCGGGCCAGCAGGAACAGATCCGTATCCAGCTTGCCAACAACATTCAGGCCGTCATCTCCCAGCAGCTTCTGCCGCGCGCCTCCGGGCCGGGCCGAATCCCTGCGATCGAGATTATGGTCGCGACGCCCGCGATCCGCAACCTGGTCCGTGAGAACAAAACCCACCAGATTCCGTCCATGATTCAGACGAGCGCGGGACACGGCATGATGACGATGGATCAGTGTCTGCGCGACCTCTACCTCAAGGGGTTCGTCACCCTCGAGGAAGCGATGATGCGCGCCATCAACATCGAAGAACTCAAGAAGATGATCAACACGCCTCAGACGGGCGGCTCGGCCGCCCCGGGGAGGCCTCGATAGGATCCGCCGCCCACGGCGAGAAACAAGCTGATGCCAGTCTATAGCTATACGTTCCGAGATGCGAGCGGAGGAACCCAGAAGGGCACCTCCGAGGCCGAAAGCGAAGATGTCCTTCGTCAACGGTTCGAAGAGCAGGGTTTTACGATCACCGAGGTCTCTCAGATCAAAGGTGGGCGTACGCGCGCCAAGCGGTACGGCAAGGTCAAGCTCTCGAACCTGTCGGTGTTTTGCCGGCAGTTCTCGACGATGGTCGACGCGGGTGTTTCCCTCGTGCGATGTCTCGACGTTCTTAGCCGGCAGCAACAGGATGCCAAGCTCAAGAAGATTCTGATCGATGTCGGAGAGCGGGTCGAGGGTGGCGAGAGCCTCTCCCGTGCCATGCAGCGCCATCCGCGCACGTTCAACAACCTGTTCATCGGTTTGATTCGTGCCGGTGAGGTCGGCGGCGTCTTGGAAGAATCTCTCCAGCGACTCGCCCACTTCTTGGAAAAGGATGTCGAGCTTCGTCGCAAGGTCAAGGCGGCTTTGACCTACCCGGTCCTCGTCTTAATCGCGGCCACCGGCATCGTCATCTTCCTCGTCAGTTGGGTCGTCCCGCAGTTCGCGGCGCTCTTCAAGGACATCGGCCTGAAGGACCAAGACTTCCCGGCGATGACCAAGTTCTTGATCGACCTGTCCGAGGTCTTCAAGAAGCAGTGGTGGATCGTCCTGATCTCCCTCGTCTGCGTCATCTTCGCGTGGAAGCTGTTCGTCAGCACTCGGTTCGGGAGACGCGTCGCCGACCGGATCAAACTCAAGATCCCGGTCTTCGGCAAGCTGCACCATAAGATCTGTATGGCGCGTTTCAGCCGGACCATGGGCACGCTCCTCACGTCGGGCGTTCCGATCCTTCAGGCGATGGAGACGGTGGCGGGTACGGTGGGTAACACGATCATGTCGGACGCCGTGCTGGAGGCGCGCGCCCGCATCCGAGAGGGCGACCGCATCGGCGACCCGCTCGAAGCGTCGCGGCTCTTCCCCCCGATGGTCGTCCACATGATCGGCGTCGGCGAGGAATCGGGTTCGCTCGACTTCATGTTGCAGAAGATCGCGGACTTCTACGAGTCCGAGGTCGAGGCCACGCTTCAGTCGCTGACGGCGGCGCTCGAACCCGTCCTGATCGTTTTGCTCGGGTTTGTGGTCGGCTTCATCGTCATCGCGATGTTCATGCCTCTGATCAAAGTCATCGAGGGTCTGTCGCAAGGCGATATGGACTGACGGACACCCCAAAAGAAACCCCTCCTCCGCGATGCGGAGGAGGGGTTTCTTGTTTGCGGTTAGTCCTTGTAAGGATCCTCGACGTCATCGCCGGCCATCGCGACGCCCATCGGACGAAGCCGGTGGAGAATCCGGATCGTGCCTGCGTGGTGCTCAAGAACCTCGGACAGATCCTTGTAGACTTCGGGGGCCTCATCCGCGGCGCCACCGCGGAGTTCGATCCCTTGGCCCCGCATTCGGCTCTGGACGGTGCCGAAGTCGACTCGCCCAGGGGAGATCTGTTCCTTCCGCCCCTTCACCCAGCGGCTCTTCCCTGCAGCTTGGGTTCGGCTCATAACGCGCCCAGCGCCGTGCACCGTCGAGTAGAGCGCAGCCCGCGAGGCCACGGAATCGACGCCTTCGAGAATCACCGACACCCCCTCCATGTTCGCACCGACGAACCCCTTCTGCCCAGGAAAGGCCGGCGTGCAGCCCTTTCGGACGACCCACAGCTCTTGCCCGAAGTGCTCTTCGCGCCAGGCGTAATTGTGATGGTTGTGGACTTGCTCGACCGGTTTGGCTCGGAGGATCTCGAGAACCTTGTCGCAAACCACGTCGCGACCGGCGTAGGCATACGCACCGGCCAGCTCCATCGCCTGCAGATAGTCCTCACCGAGCGCGGACTTTTCATGGAACAGGACGGGAGGACTGTGCATCTCGCCGCCGGGCGCCCTGTCGTCGAATCTCCCACCGGCCGCCATCGCCAGGAACCCGGACGCGGTCTTGTGTCCGAACCCTCGCGAACCGAAGTGGACCCCGATCCACAGCATCCCGTCTTCGTCCTCAAACAGGTCGACGTAGTGGTTGCCCGCCCCGACGGTTCCGAGCTGACTTGCGGCAATCTGAACAAGTTTCCGCTGAGGTCGAAACTCGGCCCTGAAGATCTTGTCGAGGACGGGGTGGTCCACGGGCTCAGGGTTCGGTCGGCCCATTCCAAAGCCGATCTGGCGCACTATTTCGTCCATGACTTTCGCGACGTCGACGTGCGTGGCCTTCAGGTTCGTCTTGACCGCCTTGTTGCCGCAGCCGATGTCGTATCCCACGCCACTCGGGGAAATGAACCCCTCATAGCCGACGGCTCCGCCGATCGGCTGCGAGTACCCGACGTGGTGATCGGCACACAGAACCGCGCGCGGCGCGATTTCGGCGCACCGCTGCAACTGCTCCAGCGCGGTCTCGTCGACCGGCCCAAACGTCTGAATCTGGCTGTAAGTCTCCATCGGATATCTCCTCTTGCCGGACCGGAGATGATAGCAGCGGCGACTCGGCAGTCCTAGGACGTCCAGCCGGTAACATCAGGACGCGATGTCCGGATTCCTCGACGTGATTGCGCGGCGGCGTGACGGACTCGGAAACTCCGAGGCCGACCTTCGGATGCTTGCGCAGGGGGCCGCGGAAGGCTGCCTTCCCGACGAGCAACTCGCGGCGTGGCTGATGGCGGCCTACCTCCGGCCACTGCATCCGCAGGAGACCGCATGGCTCACCGTCGCGATGGCCGAGAGCGGCGAACGCCTCGATCTCACGGGGCTACCCCGGCCTTGGGTGGATAAGCACAGCACCGGCGGAGTCGGCGACAAAGCGACGCTTGTCCTTCTCCCCCTCCTTGCAGCCTGTGGCCTCACCGTCGTCAAGATGAGCGGCCGTGGGCTCGGCATCACCGGGGGCACGGTCGATAAGCTCGAATCGGTCCCTGGATTTCGGATGGACCTTTCACCCGAAGAGATGAAGGAGCAGGCTGAGCGGATTGGACTCGCGATCACGGGGCAAACCCCGAAGCTCGCCCCGGCGGACAAGAAACTCTACGCCCTCCGGGACGTCACCGGTACCGTCGGCTCGATGCCCCTGATCGTTTCCAGCATCTTGAGCAAGAAGATCGCGGGCGGAGCGGAGTGCATTGTCCTCGACGTCAAATGCGGGTCGGGTGCGTTCATGAAGACCTTGGACGAGGCGAAGGAACTCGCCCAACTCCTCGTCGATACCGCGGACTTGGCCGGTCTTCCGACCCGGGCGCTCGTGACGGATATGAGCCAACCGCTGGGTGTCGCGGTCGGCAATGCGCTTGAAGTCGCCGAAGCGATCGAGATCCTCCAAGGTCGCGGCAACGCGCGCCTTCGAACGCTCTGCCTCGAACTGGCGAGCCTGACGCTCGAAGCCTCGGGATTGGTGTTTTCGCGAACCGAAGGGCTCGAGAGGGCGAGCGCAGCACTCTTCGAGGGGCTGGCCCTGGACAAAGCACGACTCTGGTTCAAGGCTCAAGGGTGCGAGTACGACATCCTCGACGTGGTGGCCGCGCTCCCGCGCGCTCCGGTCCAGGTTGAGATTCTCTCCGATGCGGCAGGCTATCTGGCGGCGCTCGACGCAGAGCAGGTCGGACGCGCCGTCGTCGATCTGGGTGGCGGGCGCAAACGCAAAGAGGACCTGATCGACCCGTCCGTCGGAGTCGAGTGTCTCGTCCACGTGGGCGAGAAAGTGGAGGCGGGGAAGCCCGTGGTGCGCATTCATGCGCGCGATGCGGTTTCCGCCGAACGTGCCCGTGACGCTCTGATCGAGGCGATCAGGTTCTCCGAGAGCCCTCCCGCCGGGCAGCCGCTGGTTCTGGATCGACGGTAGAGCGTTGCGCCGAGCGTTTCCATCAGCGGCGGGAACTTGCGTCAAAAGACTGGAGAAATTCACGCTCTTTGTCAATAATTCACGGAGAGGGTGGACGGGAACCCGTCCATGCTCGGACGAAACGCCGTGAACTCGAGCATTTTCACGAATCGAAAGGTGCCGGGGATGAGGATTCTCATCGCCGAGGACGACAAGGTGTCCATGTTGGTCCTCAGCCGCATTCTCGAGCAGCTCGGCCACGAGGTCGTCTGCGCCGCCGACGGGGCCGAAGCCTGGCAAATCCTGAGCGCGGAAACGTTCGACGCGATCGTCTCCGATTGGATGATGCCGGAGATGGACGGTCTCGAGCTCTGTCGCCGTTTGCGTGCCGAGCAAGGTCGGGCTTACACCTACTTCATCCTCCTCACCGCGAAAGCCCAACAGGAAGCCAGGGCCGAAGCCCTTGCCGCCGGAGTCGACGACTTTCTCGTCAAGCCTCTTCAGAAGGAAGAGCTCATGGCTCGGCTCACGGTCGCCCGGCGGATCCTCGACATTCAGGATGCACTGCGGACTTGGTCGACCAAACTCGAGATGACGGCCGGCTACTTGGAAACTGCGAATCGTCGATTCTCGGACCTGTTCATCGGCCTGCCGGTCGCTTGTCTGACCTTCGATCTCGAGGGGAAGATCATGGAGTGGAATCGGGCGGCGGAGACCCTCTTCATGATCCAGCCCGAGGACGTTTGGCAAGCCTCGCTGACGGACGTGGTCGCTCCGGAGAACCCGGATTGGGTCGAGAGCTTCCGAGCCCGGGCTTTGGAACGTGGGGTCGATGAGGAAGAGGTGATCTTCGAGCGTCGAGACGGCGCGAAGCGCTACGTCGTTTACAGCGCGTTTCCGCTTCGGGGACAAAACGCTGCGCCGGTCGGAATCGTGTGCACGGCGAACGATATCACGGAGCGCCGCGAACTTGAGAAGCGACTCGAAGTCCAGCTCAAGATCGCGCAGGAGCTGAACGCCGAGCTCGACGAGGAGCGATCGAAGCTCGCCACGGCAAACCACCGACTTGAGGAGTTGGCGGCGACCGATGCCTTGACCGGATTACGAAACCGACGCGCCTACGAAGATGTGCTCCACGCTCAATACAGTTTTGCGATCCGCCAAGAACAAGATCTCTCCCTGATCCTCCTGGACGTCGATCACTTCAAGTCGTACAACGACAACTTTGGTCATCCGGCCGGGGACGTGGTCCTTCGAGACGTCGCCCAGACGCTCGTTTCCAACGTGCGGGCCGAAGACCTGGTGGCCCGCTATGGCGGCGAGGAGTTCGTGGTGGTCCTACCCATTACGGACCGGACGAGCGCTCTCGTGATCGCGGAGAAACTCCGCGCGGCCATCGAGCAGCGCGCGTGGCCCCATCGTCCGATTACGATCAGTCTCGGCGTGGCGACGCTGACGTCGGACCAGTCCACCGCCGATCTCGTCGATGCCGCCGACAATGCCCTTTACGCCGCAAAACAAGCCGGTCGGAATCGAGTTTGGTACTTCGACGAACAGCCGATGGCGGCCTAAGCGTCCCATCTGAGTCGAATTCCAAAAGAAGGAATCCGTCGCAACAAGTCGAAAGGTGCACTTTACGCGCGCAAGCGTGGAGATTTCGGCCGCAGGGTTCGCGGTGGAGCAAACGATGAAAACGTGGATGGTCGGCGCCCTCGGAGCGCTCGTCGTCGGGATGGCGATCCCCGCCCTTGCCAGGGAGGGAGGAGCCTCAGTTTCGAACGAGGTTCTCGTCCGTTTCGCTCCCGGTCGCGCGCAAGTCGGCGCGGACAACCTTCGCGGCCTTGGCGGCGAGTTCATCGACGAGATCGCGCCCCTGGGGATCGTCCGGATTCGACTTGACGACACGCTGTCCGTCAGTGAGGCGGTTCGCCTCTACAGCTCTCTTGCTGATGTGGAGTTCGCGGAGCCGAACTACCTGGTCGCGGCGCAACTCGTTCCGAACGACTCGCTCTACAACCAGCAATACGCGCCTCGTCGGATCGGTCTTGAGACGGCGTGGGACACGACCATCGGATCGCCGAGCGTCGTCGTCGCCGTCATAGACAGCGGCATCGAGCTCACGCACCCCGACCTCGCGTCGAAGATCGTTCCTGGGTGGGACTTCGTCGACGCCGACGCCGACGCCAACGACACCAACGGCCACGGCACGCACTGCGCGGGCATCATCGCCGCGTCGATGAACAACACACGTGGCATCGCCGGGGTCGCGGCCGGATGCAAGCTGATGCCGGTTCGGGTTCTAGGCTCGAACGGGACCGGAACGCTTGCCGACGTCGCCTCGGGGGTGGTCTGGGCCACCGACCGTGGCGCACGCGTGATCTCGATGAGCCTCGGAACGTCCTCGAATTCGACCACACTGGCCAACGCCATCGACTACGCCTGGAATCGCAACGTACTTGTGGTCGCCGCGGCCGGCAACTACAACTCCACGACCCCGATCTATCCCGGCTACTTCACGAACTGCATCGCAGTCGCGTCGACCGACCAGAACGACGTCCGCTCACCGTTCAGCAGCTTCGGCAGCTGGGTCGATGTGGCAGCGCCGGGTAGTTCGATCGTGAGCACGGATATTGGCGGTCGATACCAGACCCGAAGCGGCACGTCGATGGCTGCTCCCGCCGTCGCCGGCATCGGTGCGCTCATCTGGAGCAAGTTCGGGACGAGTATCGGCGTTGCCAACGTTCGATCCAGGATCGAGTCCACCTGTATGCCCCTGGGTTCTTGGGTGCGATACGGGAGGGTCAACGCCGCGATGGCGCTTGGGTCGGGTGGTGGCACGACGCCACCGGCCTTGACCGACCTGACTCTCTCTGCCGCCTCGGCCGTCGGCCCCGGATCGTCGACCGGCACGGTGACGCTCAGTAGCGCCGCTCCTTCGGGGGGGACTCAAGTCGATTTGACGTCTTCCTCTCCGTTGGTGGGGGTCCCGGCGATGGTACGCGTACCCTACGGCTCGCGCCAAGCAACGTTCAGCTTTTCGTACAGCTCGGTCACTTCGAGCACGGACGCGACGATCTCCGCACGGCTTGGCACCGTCACGAAGTCGGGGACGTTCACGGTCGCCCCCTCCGTCGTGGCGATCCGCGACTTTGCCTTGACGATGAATCCGGTGGTGGGGGGATCGGCGCCGAGCCCGAAGCTCCGTGTGACCCTGACCCGGGCGGCACCCGCCGGGGGTGTCGTCGTGTCCTTGTCCTACACCAACCGCAGCCTTGTCGGCGCCCCCGGCTCCGTCTCGATCCCGGCCGGCCAGCGTTCAGTCGAGGTGACGATTGCGACCTATCCCGTGTCGCGAGACTATACCCTCGGGATCACCGGACGCTACCAGTCGTCGACGAAGTCAGTGAACCTCACGATCCGGAAGCGATAGGGACGCACCGCGGGAGCAATCTCGGGCTCGCGACAGGTAAAGGTAGGGCATGAGCTCTTTGCGTTCGTGGAGTCTCCTCGCTCTCGGTGTCGTCCTCGTGACGACGGTCGCCGCGCAACCGATCCGACGGGCTAAGCATCCGGCCGTGTCGCCGGACGGCCGGACCATGATCTTCAGCTGGCAGGGTGACCTATGGCGAGTCCCGACCGGCGGCGGCGAGGCGGAACGCCTGACCGTTCATGCCGGCGACGACGTCTTCCCGAAGTGGATGCCGGATGGCAGCCGGATCGTCTTCGCCTCGGACCGACATGGAAGTTACGATCTGTTCTCGATGCGGCCCGACGGCTCCGACCTTCGACGCTTGACGTTCGACACCGCGCTCGAGTACCCGACCGGCATCTCAGCGGACGGCAAGACGATCTTCGGTTATACGAACGCCTGGGGGAACCTGGACGCGTTCAAGGTCTCGGCCAACGGAGGCGACACCGTCCGCCTAACCCTCCACCCCCTCGAAGTCGAGTATCACCCGGTTCCGACTCCGGATGGCAAGGGCGTCGTGTACGTCCGCGGGGGCAGTCCCGGTTCCTGGCGCAACCCGTACGACAAAGGCGCGAACACGGGAGAAATCTGGGTCGCCGATGGGACGGTCCCGCTCTCGAACCATCGCCAGCTGACGAAGAACGAGAACATGGATCTGTGGCCGATGGTCGCTCCCGACGGTTCGATCACGTTTGTTTCCAACCGCGGTGGCTGGCCGAACCTGTGGCGGATGAACTCCGACGGCGGCAATCCCAAGTTGCTGACGTTTCACACGGATGGAACCCTGCGGATGCCCACGATGAGTGCCGACGGGAGCACGGTGGCCTACGAATTCGAATCCGATCTGTTTACCCTCGACACGAAGACGGGAATGAACAAGAAGGTCGCGATCGAGGTGCCCAGCGACCAAAGGCTCAACCCGAACATCCTCGTCAACGTGACTTCCGGCGTCAGCGACTACGCGATCGCCCCCGATGGCAAGCGCGCCGTCTTGGTCGTGCGGGGCGAATTGTTCCTGATCCCCGAGCGTGGCGGTACCACCCGACGTTTGACGGAGAGCCCCGCGCTCGATACCGCCCCGATATGGCTCGATGGCAAGACGATCTTGTTCGTCTCGGGCCGTAACGGCAAGCGTGAGCTCTTCACGGTCGACGTCGACGGAAACGAGAAACCCTTCGCGAGCGACCCCCTCGACCTCACGAACCCCGAACTGTCGCCCGATGGCAAGATGATCGCCGTGCACCGGGGTCTCAACGAAATCGCGAGCATCCCGGTCGGCGGAGGTGCCCTCACCACGGTGGCAAAGGGCGTCTTTCCCGGTGCCGTCCGTGGCGGTCCGGCATTCAGTTGGTCGCCGGACAGCAAGTGGATCGTGTTCGAACGTGGCGGAGAGCGCAGTTCGACGGCGATCTTGAAGGAGGTCGCGGGCCCGAAGGAGATCGCGGTGGCGCGAGCCGCCCGCGGTTTCGACTCCGTACCCCAGTTTCTGCCGAACGGAAAGGCGATCTACTTCACCGCGACGGAGTTCACCGAGAGTGATCTGTTCGTGGTCGATCTTGTTCCGGTGGATGTGACCTTCACCGAAGATGATCTGGACAAGATCGATGCCCCTCGAAAGGAGGCGGGCGTCAAGTCGATCGAAGTCCAAGTGTATGAGCCCGGGCTCATGGACCGGATGCGCCGACTCACGACCGACGGTGTCCTCGGGAGTCCCCTGGCTTCCCCGGACAGTCGTGCGATCTGGGCGAACGTCGCCGGGCAACTGTCGGCGATCAGCGTGAGTACCGGGACGGCAACGCCCGTCGCAGGCGTCGCACCCGGCTTCGCGAGCGGGCTCAAACTCGGCCCCAATGGTCAAAAGCTCTACTTTGTGAGCACTGGGCGCCTCAGCGCCCTCACGCTCCAGACGGGAACAGTGGCTCCCGTAGCGTTCAATGCCCAGTTCACGGTGAACCTCAAGGAGGAGGAGAAAGCACTCTTCGAAGAGATCTGGTGGTCGATGGACCGGATGTACTACGACGAGAACATCAACCAGAAGAACTGGAAGCAGATTCGCGAGAAGTTCGCGAAGATCGTGCCCTATGCGTTCGATCGGGCCGATTTCTACGCGATGATGGCGGAGATGATGGAGGAGATCGACAGTTCCCACCTCGGCACCGTAGCGCCACCGAGCGCGCCCGTGGATGGTGCCGATGCGACCGCCATGCTCGGCGTCGAATGGAACTGGCCCGCCCTGAATTCGCGTGGGGTCTACCTCGTCGACAAAGTCAACGAGGGCACGCCCGCCGCGCACCCGCAGTCGCTTCTCAAGAAAGACGACCGCATCCTCGCCGTCGACGGCGAGGAGGTCACGACCGGCAAGTCGATCTCGGCAATGTTGAACCGTAAGTCGGGCCGCAAGGTGCGGCTGACCGTCGAGCGGAACGGACGCAAGATCGACGTCGAGATCAAGCCGATCGACAGTGCCGCTCGCGGCGCGATCAACTACGAAAACTACGTCAAGTGGCAGCGTGCCCAGGTCGACAAGCTCTCGAACGGGCAACTCGCGTACCTGCACATCCAGGGCATGAACGATCCATCGTTCGACCGCTTCCTTCGCGAGATGCGAACGCTTGCGGAAGGCAAGAAGGGCGTCTTGATCGACGTCCGCTTCAATGGTGGCGGATCGACGTCGCACAAGGTGCTCGGCATCCTCGTGAAGCAGCCCTGGCTCTACAGAAACCAGCGTGGCGATTGGGAGAAACTCATCAGCGAGAACCTCTGGCGGGGCGACAGCCTGGAACTTCCGACCGCCCTGCTCATCAACCAGTACTCGTTCAGCAACGCGGAGATCCTGGCCGAGGGCTTCCGGAGGCTTAAGCGTGGACCGATCATCGGCGAGCGAACCGCCGGCGGCGTCATCGGCACGAGCCAGCTCTCACTCTGGGATGGCGGCCAAATCCGGGTTCCAGCCGCAGGCGCGTTCACGGTCGACGGGGAGAACCTCGAAGGCAACGGACGCCGCCCGGACTTCAACGTCCCGTTCGATCCGAACGCGTGGCTTGGCGGCCGCGACACCCAGCTCGAGAAGGCGGTCGAAGAGTTGATGAAGACGATCGAACCGAAAGCGACGCCATCGGCTAAGAAGCCCGGCTAATCGACGCGAGGCCCGCACCTCACGAGAGGTGCGGGCCTTCGCGTGTCTGGGACGGGGCAGGATCACCCCGCGCGCTCGCGAACTCCTGTAGGGATGAGTGCGCCGTCTCCTGCGGTCAAGGGATATCGCGAATCGGTCTGGTGGCAGCTCGGGCTGTCTGCTTACTGGTTCGCGACCAGCTACAAGTGGTTCGTCCTGCTCCTGTTCGTGCTGAGCTCGCAGGTCGGCGAGATCGTGCCGGGAGGCGAGAAGAACACCGCATGGGGCACGGTGTTCATGATCGGGGCGATCTGGGCCGTCATCGGGCCTTCGGTGTTCGGTTACCTGAGCGACCGATGCGCCTCCCGCTTCGGGCGTCGGCGACCGTTCATCGCGATCGGCTCCGGTCTGACCGTCATCGCGCTCGCGATCCTGAGTCAAGCCCAGTCGCTCCCGATGATGATCGTGGGCTATCTGCTTCTGCAGGTCTCGGACGACGTCGGCACCGGGCCCTACGGAGCCCTGATTCCGGAACTGGTGCCTGAGAACAAGCGGGGTCGGGCTTCGGGCTACATGGGAATCATGACCCTCCTCGCCCAGATCGTCTCGGCGGTCGTGGCGGTCAGCCTGTCGGGCAATCTGTTCGCGATCTACGCCGCGATCGCGATCGTGAACGTGCTGTGCGCGGTCTGGGTGCTCTGGACGCTCAAGGACGTCCAGGACGAGGCCCCGAAGGCGGAGAAGAGCACCGTCGAGGGGTTCATCCGGGGCTGGCGGGAGCCGTGGCGGTCCCGGGATTTTCGCTGGGTCTGGTTCACGCGGTTCCTGAACGCGCTCGGCTTCTACATGGTCCAGCCCTATCTACTGAACTACCTGACCGACCGGGTCGTGACGTTCAAGGCGTTCGGGCTCAACCTGGACAAGGCGTCCACGGCCGTGCTCGCGATCGGGCTCACGATCTCCCTGTTCGGGGCGTTCGGCGCGATGTGGGCGACTCGAGCGGCCGATCGGATCGGGCGCAAGCGGGTGATTCTCATCGCGGGCATGATCATGTTTGTGGTCCTCGTCCCGTTCGCACTCATCCCGCAGTTTCCCGTGATCTGGGGGCTGAGCGCAGTTTTCGGGATCGGCTACGGGGCGTACCAGTCGGCGGATTGGGCCCTCGCGAGCGATGTCCTTCCGAATCTGACCGACGCGGGCAAGGACATGGGGGTCTGGGTGGCCAGCATCTCCTGTGTCCAAATTGTGGCGGGCGGGATCGGGCGTGCCATCGACGCCGGTAATCGGGTCGATCCGGGTCTTGGCTACGTGGTCGTCTTCCTCGTCGCGTCGGGCGTGTTCCTTCTGAGCACAATCCTCATCCGACAGGTGCGCGGTTCGACCTAGAAGACACAGAATCGGCGCGGAACGGCCAAAATGAGACATGGCCTCCCTCACCGCCCTCAAGTCGCGATTGGCGGATTTGAACGCCCTCGACAGCGCGCTCTCGATCCTCGATTGGGACCAACAGGTCTTGATGCCCCCGAAAGCCGTCGAGGCCCGTGCCGCCCATTCCAGCGCGCTCGGTCGCATGCGCCACGAGTTGCTGACCTCCGACGAGACCTTGCGCCTCATCGAGAGCTCGAAGAGCGAAGTGGATACGGCTTCGGTCGACGGGGCTCTGTTGCGAGTGGTCTCGCGGATGGCGGACCTGGCGACTAAGATACCGGCCGCGCTCGTCGCTGAGAAGTACAAACTGGCTTCGGAGGGGCACGAGGCTTGGGTCGAGGCTCGCAAGGCGAACGATTTCCCGAAGTTTGCTCCGATCTTGGAGCGGATGTTCGAGATTGCCCGGGAGGAAGCCAACTACCTCGGCTACAAGGAGCACATCTACGATGCGCTCCTCGACCAGTTCGAAGAGGGGGCGACCAAGGCCGATTGCGACCGGATGTTCGGCGAGGTGCGCCAGCCGCTCGTCGATCTCGTTCGCGAGATCAAAGAGGCTGGGCACGACTTCGACGACCATTTCCTGAACGGCGACTGGGATGAGGCCAAGCAGCGCTCGTTCACGGAGCGTTTGGTCGCCGCGATCGGCTTCGATATGGCGCGGGGCCGCCAGGACACCGCCCCCCATCCGTTCTGCACGAACTTCTCGATCAGCGACGTCCGCTTGACGACGCGGTTCAAGAGCTACTTGCCCTCGGCAATCTTCGGTTCCCTCCATGAAGCCGGTCACGGCATGTACGAGCAAGGTTCGCCGATGGAGTGGGATCGGACCTATCTCGCGGGTGGCGTCTCGCTCGGCCTTCACGAGAGCCAGTCGCGGCTCTGGGAGAACATCGTCGGCCGCTCGTTCGCGTTCTGGAGGTACTTCCTCCACGAACTCCAGGCCATTTTCCCGCCGATCGCGGCGTTCGGGGCCGAGCAGTTCTACCGGATGATCAACCGAGTCGAGCCGTCGCTCATCCGGGTCGAAGCGGACGAGGTCACCTACAACCTCCACATCTTGATCCGGTTCGAAATCGAGTGCGCGATCCTGACCGGCGAGCTGGCGGTGAAGGACCTGCCGGAGGCGTGGAACGCCAAGTATCAGTCCTATCTCGGGATCTTGCCTCCGACCGATAGTGACGGCTGTCTTCAGGACGTCCACTGGTCGATGGGCGCGATCGGCTACTTCCCGACCTACTCGATGGGCAACCTCCTCAGCTATCAGATCTGGAGCGCGCTCAAGAAGGACATCCCCAACCCGGACGATCTGATGGCGCGGGGCGAATTCGGTCCGATCCACGAGTGGCTGCGCACCAAGATCTACGCGCAGGGCAAGCGATTCCCGCCGAAGGACCTGGTCCTCAGCGTCACCGGCAAACCGATGGGCGGAGTCGACTACATCGAAGGCATCGGGGCCAAGTACCGCAGCCTCTACGGCATCTGATTCGAGGAACGACGATGAACAAAGTGTGCGACGACGCCCGGAACGCCCTCGACGGGCTCCTCTTCGACGGGATGACGATCATGGCCGGGGGATTCGGCCTCTGCGGCATCCCCGAGAACCTGATTCTCGCTCTGCGCGATTCCGGAGTGCAGGGGATCACGGTCATCAGCAACAACTGCGGGGTCGACGACTTCGGGCTTGGCCTGCTCCTGCAGACTCGGCAGATCAAGAAGATGGTCTCGTCGTACGTGGGTGAGAACGCCGAGTTCGAGCGGCAATATCTCAGCGGCGAGCTGGAACTCGAGTTCAATCCGCAGGGCACGCTTGCCGAGCGTGTGCGAGCCGGGGGGGCCGGGATCCCGGCGTTCTACACCAAGACGGGCTACGGCACCATCGTCGCCGATGGCAAGGAGACGCGCCAATTCGGCTCGGAATGGTACGTGATGGAGACCGGCCTTGTCGCCGACTTGAGCATCGTCAAGGCTTGGAAGGGCGACCGCTCGGGGAATTTGGTCTATCGCAAGACCGCACGCAACTTCAATCCGATGATGGCGACGGCGGGCAAGGTCTGCGTGGCCGAGGTCGAGGAGCTGGTTGAAGTCGGAGCACTCGACCCCGACGACATCCACACGCCGTCGATCTACGTCGATCGAATCCTGCGCGGACCCCGGTACGAGAAACGGATCGAACGACTGACGACCCGAACCCGCGAGTAAGCGGGCCTAAGCCCGGATCTTCTCGACCTTATACTTGATCCGGCCCACGGGTGCGTTGAACTCGGCGATCTCACCCACCTTCTTTCCGAAGAGGGCAGTACCCATCGGGGACTCGTTCGAGACGAGGTCCTCGTCAGGGTTGGCCTCGACGCTCGTTACGATCCGCACTTCGAAGCTGATCCGACGATCGTCGTCGCGCACGGTTACGAATGTCCCGATCCCGACGCGTTCCGTCGAGATCGTGGCAGGATCGAGCTGTTGGGCTGTCGCGAAGATGCCCTTCAGATCGGCGATTCGGTTTTCGACCATCGCCTGCTCGAACTTCACTTCGTCGAGTTCGCTGTTGTCCTCGCTGAACTCACCGTGCTGCTTGCTGTCGCGCAGGCGTTCGGCGATTTCGGCGCGTTTGATGACCGTGAGGTGCTCCAATTCCTCGTGGAGGCGCTGATAACCCTCGGGGGTCAGCAAGAGAACTTGGGCTGTGATTGTCGGTTCGAGCTCTTCCATCGTGGCGACCTTTCAGGGAGGGACGATTATATCCCGATTCCTCGTGCATATACGGACCGATGCGGAATTCCGTTGTGAGGATGATGAATTCTTCCGTAAAAGACGCGGAGAAGTTCCTAGAGGTTCTCCGAGTTCATCAAAGGAGTGTTTGCACGACGCGCGCCACGTGGTCGGCGGTGAAGCCGAATTCCTCGAAGCACTTCGGTCCCGGGGCCGACGCTCCGAATCGGTCGATCCCGACTTGGGCTTGGGCGTAGCGCTCCCAGCCGAGCGTCACGCCCGCCTCGACAGAGACGGTCGGGATGCCCTTGGGCAAGATTTCGGCCCGGTAGGTGGGGTCTTGTCGCTCGAACAGAAACCAGGACGGCATCGACACCACCCGCGTCGGCACCCCGTCTGCTTCGAGCAGATCCTGAGCACCGAGCGCCACCCAAACCTCGCTCCCGGTTGCGACGAGGATGACGCGCGGCGAGCCCGAACTGGCTTCGCGCAGGACGTAGGCCCCTCGGCGAGCGGGGTGATCCGCCACTTGCGCCGGCGTCACGGTCGGCACGGCCTGACGGGTCAGCGCGAGGGCACAGGGTGATGCCGTCGATTCGAGGGCGAGCAGCCAGCACGCCGCGGTCTCGTTCGCGTCGGCCGGGCGGAGGAAATTGAAGTTGGGGATCGCGCGCAACGCCATGAACTGCTCGACCGGTTGGTGGGTCGGGCCGTCCTCGCCGAGGCCGATCGAATCGTGGGAGAACAGGAAGATCGACGGGCAATGCATCAGGGCGGCAAGGCGGAGCGAAGGGCGACAGTAGTCGCTGAAGATGAGGAACGTGCCTCCAAACGCGCGGCAGCCGCCGTGAAGCGCGATGCCGTTCACGGCCGCCGCCATCGCGTGCTCACGAATGCCGAACGCGATGTTGCGGCCCGTGGGATCGGCGACCTGCATCGTTCCGGAACCGTGGATTTCAGTGAAGACGCTCTCGGCGAGATCGGCGGAGCCTCCGATCAGAGTCGGCATCGGTCCTGCGATCGCGTTGAGAACCTTCTGGCTCGCCTTGCGGGTCTGCTCCGGTTCAACAAACGTCGGGATCGAGGCGATGACCGTCGTGGAGACATCTCCGACGATGGCGGCCCGGAGGGCGGCCGCACTCTCCGGATCGGCGGCGGCGTAGGCGTCCATCCGTCGTTGCCAATCGGCTTCGGCATCGCGTCCTTGCTCGATCGCTCGGCGGTAGGCAGCGTACACGTCATCGGGGACGTGGAATTCGAGGTCGTCCGGGAGGCCGAGGGCTCGCTTGGTCGCCTTCACCTCTTCGACGCCGAGGGGGGAGCCGTGGGACTTGGCCGAACCGGCTTTGGCCGGGCTACCGTAGCCGATCACGGTCTTGCAGCAGATCAGCGACGGCCGGTCCTCGACCGCCTTCGCCGCCACGATCGCTGCATCGACGGCCTCGATGTCGTTGCCGTCGACGGTCTGGACATGCCAGCCGAGGGCCTCGTACTTGGCGGGAGTGTTTTCGGTGAAGGCGAGATCGGTGGATCCGTCGATCGTGATGCGGTTGTCGTCGTAGAGGACGATCAAGCGCCCCAACCCCTGGTGTCCGGCGAGCGAGGCGGCTTCTTGGGTGACGCCTTCCATCAGATCGCCGTCCGAAGCGAGGACGTACGTGAAGTGCGAGATTGGCGACTCGACGCCGGGGTGAGCGAACGTCGTTCGCAAGAAGCGCTCCGCGATCGCCATCCCGACGGCGGTCGAGAATCCCTGGCCGAGCGGCCCGGTGGCCATCTCGACGCCCGGGGTGAGGTGGTTTTCCGGGTGTCCGGGGGTGATGCTGCCCCATTGTCGGAAGCGCTGCAGCTCTTCGAGGGGCAGGTCGTACCCGGTGACATGGAGGAGCGCGTAGAGGAGCGCGGAGCCATGCCCGGCGGAGAGGATGAATCGATCCCGATCGAACCAGCCCGGGTGGCGCGGGTTGTGCCGCAAGTGCCGCGTCCAGAGCACGTGTGCCATCGGGGCCGCGCCGAGAGGGAGGCCGGGGTGGCCGGAGTTCGCCTTCTGGACGGTGTCGATCGCGAGTCCGCGCACGGTCGCGATGCAGAGGGCATCCAGGGTCGTCGTCGGGGAGTTCACGGTCCGGATGGTACCTGCCGGAACTGGAGCGTTCGGAGACTCGGAACTCGGCTAGCGCAGGTGTGCACGGACTTGGGACGTCACCGCCGCCACGATCCCGTCCGCGTCGAGCCCGCAGTCGCGCCGGATCAGTGGCTGGCTACCGTGCTCGACGAAGGCGTCGGGCAGCGCGAGGATCTGGTGGGGGACGTCGCCGAGTCCAGCTTCGTGGAGCGCATCCCGAACGGCCTGGCCGAAGCCCCCGGTCTGGACGTTCTCTTCGATCGTGACCACGAATCGGGTCTCCCGCGCCGCGGCCACGATCGTCTCGGCGTCGAGAGGCTTAACGAAGCGCGCGTTGATCACGGTGGCGTCGATGCCCCGGGCCGCGAGCTGGTCGGCGGCTTCCCACGCCGGCCCGACCATCGACCCGACCGCGATGAGGGATACGTGGCGACCTTCTCGGAGGACCTCGGCCTTGCCGAAGACGATCGGCGTCCGCGCCTCGGGGAGGCGGTCGTCGCTCGCGCCCCGGGGATAGCGCACGGCAAGGGGACCGGCGTCGTAGGAGAGCGCGAAGCGCGCCATCTCGCGAAGCTCGGTTGTGTCGCGGGGCGCGATCAGCGCAAGGTGCGGAATCAGCGTGAGGAAGCTGATATCGAATGCGCCGTGGTGGGTCGGGCCATCGTCGCCGACGAGCCCGGCCCGGTCGAGGAAGAACCGCACGGGAAGATTCTGGATGCAGACGTCGTGGAGGACCTGGTCGAAGCCTCGCTGGAGAAACGTGCTGTAGATCGCGCAGAACGGTTTCAGACCGCCGGCGGCGAGGCCGGCCGCGAACGTCACCGCATGCTGTTCGGCGATGCCGACGTCGTAATACCGATCGGGGAACTGCTTCGAGAACCCGGTCAGGCCGGTGCCGTCGGGCATCGCGGCCGTGATCGCGACGACCGCCTCATCTTGCTCCGCACATTCGATCGCCGCATCGCCGAAGGCCTGGGTGAACGTGACCGGTCCCGCCGCCTTGGTCATCTCGCACTTCTCGAGGTCGAACGGGATTACGCCGTGCCACTTGCGGGCGTCTTCTTCGGCGACGTCGTAGCCCTTGCCCTTGACGGTCAGCGCATGGACGAAGACCGGCCCGCTCAGCACGCGCACGTTGCGGAAGATCTCCAGGAGGCTGTCGAGGTCGTGGCCGTCGACCGGTCCGATGTATTCCCAGCCCATCTCTTCGAAGATCGTGCCCGTATCTTCGGGCGCGAAGTAGTGGGTGATGCCGTGGCGAAGGCCGGCGGCGACGCGGGTCATCGGCGAAGGTAGCTTCTGGACCACGCCCTTGGCTCGCTGGGCGAGGTTTTGGAGCGTCGGACGGGAGCGGAGCTTCTGGAGATAGCTCGTCAGGGCCCCGACGTTCGGCGCGATCGACATTCGGTTGTCGTTCAGCACGACGGTCAGGTCGGAGCCGAGGTCGCCGCCATGGTTGAGTGCTTCCCAACTCATGCCGGAAGCGATCGCGGCGTCGCCGGTCACGGCGACGACGCGTTCGGGCGTGCCGAGTCGGTCCCGCGCGATCGCGAAGCCGAGCGCGGCCGAGATCGCAGTGCCTGCATGGCCGGCACCAAAGACATCGAGTTCATGCTCTTCGCGTCGAAGGAAGCCGCTAAGGCCCTTGTACTGGCGAAGGGACTCGAATCGGTCGAGTCGCCCGGTTAGCATCTTGTGCGGATATGCCTGGTGGCCCGTATCCCAGACGACCTTGTCCGGCGGGATGTCGTAAGCCGCGTAGAGCGCCACGGTGAGTTCGACGGTGCCGAGATTCGAGCTGAAGTGGCCGCCGGTTCGGCTGACGTGGCCGAGGATGGCGGCCCGCACCTCGCGTACCACCTCGTGGAGCTCCTTGTCCGAAAACCGGTGGAGATCGCGGGGCTCGACGATCTGGGCGAGATAGGGGTGCAGTTCGCTCATGTGGTTGGTTCAACTTCCTCTACGGAATCGACGTTCCTGAGGTTGGGACTTCGTCGCGGCGATGCGAGAACCCTGCCGCTCCCGTCATGATCGATACGATGTCGCACCCGCTCGACCTCGAAGCACGTCGGCTTCTCGCCGAGCTGTTCGATCGATTTCCGATCGGACACGAGCCGACGCTTGAGTGGCGGCACTATCGGACGACGGCCGGCATGGCCCACTACGATCGCTGGACGATCTCCCTAAGCCGCATCTTGATAACGGACGGCTCGCGGCTCCGAGACACGCTTCTTCACGAGTTCGCCCACCTGCTCGCCTTCCATCGAGCCGGTCGTGTCGGACGCGGTCACGGGCCTGCATGGCGGCGTGCGATGCACGATCTCGGGCTCTCGCCGGAAGTCGTGCACCGCTACGACTGCCGACGAAATCGGCCGCGCCGCCGGGTGATCTACGCTTGCCGGGTCTGTGGGGCCGAGATCGTCAGGTTGCGCCTCTTGCCGAAGCGTCGCACGTACGTCCACGCCGGATGCGGAGGCGGGATAGCGTTGGTGCGGATCGACACCCTGATCGATGGTTTCGACCCGCACGTTCCCCGAGAGCTCAGTCCCCCTCCAGCCCGAAGTTCTTGACGAGGATGTCGAAGTCGTCGGAGTCGATGCCCCCGGACCCGTCAAGGTCGGCCGGCCCGCTCGTGCCACCGAAGTTGGCGACCAAGATGTCGAAGTCGTCGGAGTCGATCACGTTCGAACCGTCGATGTCGCCGTTCGGCAGCGAAAGCGAGATCATCCCCGAGCCGTCCGGGGCGAACATCACGTTATCGCATTGGCGGAGCCAGTGGCCGGCCTTGACGCAGACCCGATACTCACCCTCGAGGCATGCGAGCATCGAGGAAGGACCCTCGGAGTTGAGAACGATCGAACGCTCTTCCACGACGACGCCATCTTGGCGAAGGATTGTGACGGTCACGGGTTCGGCGTCGATCGGTCCGACCCAGTCTTCGAGGGCGACATCGAGCAGGAGCACGAACGGGTCGCCGGTCGAGAGGCAGTATCGCGTCGCCAGGAAGTCGCCGACGTTCTGGTCCACGCTGATCACGCGCAGGTCGATCGTCGTTCCCGGGACCACGTTCACGCTCACCGCACCGAAGCCCCCGCTCCCTTCATAGAAGTTCATCGGATTGGCTGACGAGTAGCTGTTCGTGGCTGCGAATTGGCCAACAGAGGTCACGCTCCCATTGACAGCCAGAGCCCAGTCCATCTCCCGGCCAAGGTGACGTGCAGGCCAGATGTCTCCAAGGACTTTGACGGTTCCCGTGATCGGGCTCGTCCATCGGACGAGGGTCACGTTGGTTCCTGTTCGATCGACTTCGGCTCCATGAGCGGCGATCACGCCGTTCGGCACGTCGATCGCGAAGTAGTCGATCGGCGTTCGCTTGTACCACGCGGGCACATGATCATGCAGTGGCACGGGTTGATCGGCCCAGGCCGGTTGGGGGAACCCCGGGCTCCACTGGGGGATGACGGTGGTGAACGGGGCGGTCGGGTTCTTCATCAGCGTCCACGGGCCGTTCGGGTTAGCGGAATCGCTCCAATCCGCATTGAGGTTCCAGACGCCGGCGTTCGCGCTCCCCACGATTGCGACGGCACCGCACAAAGCAAACAATCTCATGTTCGTCTCCAAGCCGCCATGCGGCATTTGGTGTTCGCTACCTCGCCGGAAATCGTGACTGATCCCGACGTCCTCAGGGAGTGCGCGCCGGGTGGAGAGCCATTGCGGGCATAATCCAAACACACAATGGCTGAACTTGCCGCACTTTACCGACTCCATAAGATCGACGCGGCGCTCGTCGAGATCAAGGCCCGACACTCGAAGATGGCCCTCGACCCCGAACTCGTATCCAAGCACAACATGCTTGCGAAAGAGTACGAGGCCAAGAAGGCGACCGCCGACCGGCTCGCACAGGAACTCAAGGACTTGGAGCTTCAGCAGAAGGCGATCGAAGAGAAGCTGATCCACACCGAGAAGACCCTCTACGGAGGCACGATCATCAACCCGCGGGAGGTCGAAGCGTACGAAAAGGACATCGGGATGCTGAAGCGACAGCGGGGCGAGGTCGAAGGCAAGATCCTCGAACTTTGGGAGACCGCTCCTCCCGCGAAGTCGGAGGCCGACCGCGTCGGGCAGGAGCTCAAGGCGCTTCGCGAACTGGCCCAAGGCAGCCAGACCGACATGGGTCAGGAGCGAACGCGTCTCGAACAGCAGTTCAAGGAACTGTCCGCTCGGCGTCCGAGCGTCGTCGCCGATGTTCCCGCCCCGCTCCTCAAGCAGTATGAGGCGATCCGGGCCAAACACGGCGGCATCGGGATGGCCGAAGTCGTCTCCCGAGCGTGTGGCCGCTGCGGAACCGTCCTCCCCGAACGGGTGTTGATCGCATTGAACGAAGACAAGCTGTTGATCTGCGAATCCTGCCACCGCATCCTGTTCAAGGCGGTCCCCGAAGCGTGAGGGCCCTCGCGATTACGTTGGCCCTAGCCACCGCCTTCGGGTGCGCGAAGTTCCCGGACCAAGGCGGGGGCGCCGGCGGAAAGATTCTCATCTTCACTCTTCGTGTGGATGGGAAGATTCGGGGCATCAACAACAGCCCCAACAACCTGCCGTTCGTGTACATGGTCGCGATCCGCACGAGCAACGAGTCGAATCCGATCGAGGACGGGCCCTTTCCCGTCATCGGTCAGCCATGGGGCAACGGCTTCGTCGCGGGGGGCTGCACGCACTTCGTGTGGTGGAATCCGCTCCAGTTTCCCAGCTATGGGCTCTACCGGTTCGTCGACACGAGCCTGAATCAGTACGAGAAGATCGGTGTTCCCGTCAACTATGTCGAGCCGAACGACAACGGCAAGGAGATTCGGTTCGAGATCAGCCTGAATCAGTTGGCCCCGAATCCGGAAGCGGCCGCGGCGCTCCAGTCGCTCCAAGTCAACTTTCTCGCGATGACCGAGATCCCGCCGCCGGACCGGGTCGCACGACCGTGGGATGCTCTGGGCGACCCTCGCCCGCCTCTCTTCCAGATCAACGCCCCGGTCGTGATTCCGCTCAATTCCTCCGCGATCTACAACAATGCCAACTTCAACGACCTCGAGCCGCTCGGCGACCAGCCCGATCCGGACCTCGACATCGTGAACTGGCAGGTCGAAGTCCGCCTCCCCTAGCGACTCCGGCTCCCCTGGGTGACGAGTTCGTGATAGAACACGAGCTGTTGGGCCCATCCGGCGAGGTCTCCGAAGCGATCGCGAAACAGATCGCCGATCGCCCGATAGCGCTTCTCGGTCGGCGCGCCAGGCGGCCATTCCGGGAAGAACGTCCGTGTCGCCGCGCGGCACACATGGACGTCGATGGGTACCGCTCGATTCTGATGGAGCGCGAAGAGGGCGATACAGTCGGCAAGCTTGGGGCCGATTCCTTCGAGCTCGACGAGCGCCCCGATCGCGTCCTCGTAGGTCGTCTCTCGCAGAGAGGCCAACCACGACTCGCCGCCGCGGGCAAGAATCTGCTGCGCCACGCGTGGAATCCGGGGGGCCCGATAGCCGAACCCCTCGGCTCGAAGCTCGGCCTCGGGGATCGCGGCCAGGGTCGCGAGATCGGGAAACGTTCCGGAGAGCCCTCGCGCGGCGAGCTCATCAACCATCTTCACGATGCGGGGCAAGTGGTTGTTAGGGGTGCAGAGAAACGAAATCGTCGTTTCGACCGCGCTGTCGAAACGCATCAGCCGCAGCCCCGGGTATCGATCGGGGAGGTCGGCCAGCTCGGGAGCAGCGCGGCGGAAACGGTCCGCAAGTGCCTCGAACGGCTCTTCGAGGCGGAACAGCCGGCGAAACCCGCTTTCACCGGCATTGGACTCGATCTCATAGTCGCGCGTCGGACCGTCATCGCGGATGGTGACGAGATAGTGGTGGCCGCCATCGTAGCCTCGCCACGTTCCAGGTGAGGTTTCGCGCCACCGAAACGCTTGCCCGCTTTGGACCGAGGCAGGCAGATCGAACTCTGACGAGGGAATCCGCATCAGCCCCAGATCAGATCCGGGCGCAAGACGATCGTCTCCTCGCGATCCGGACCTACGGAGAGAATCGCGGCCGGGGTCTTCGTGTGGTCTTCGATGAACTCGAGGTAGCGCAGCGTCGCCGAAGGCAGGTCGCTGAGCCGTCGCGCGGAGCGCAAGTCGCCGTCCCACCCGTCGAGCACCTCGTAGATCGGCTCCACCTGGGCGAGGTCGGCGACATCGGCCGGTAGGTGATGGATCGTCGTGCCGCGCAGGCGGTAGGCGACCGCCACCGGAAGCCGCTCGAAGCCGGAAAGCACGTCGAGGCGGGTGACGATCAGGCCGCTCAAGGTGTTGGTTCGGCAGGATTGTCGAAGGGCGACGAGATCCAGCCATCCGCACCGTCGGCCGCGCCCGGTCGTCGTGCCGTACTCCTTGCCCTGCTCGCGGATTCGCGCACCCTCGGCGTTGTCCTGCTCGGTCGGAAACGGGCCGCTCCCGACGCGAGTCGTGTACGCCTTGCAGACGCCGAGCACCGAGTCGATCGCCCGTGGCCCGACTCCGGTGCCGAGGCATGCGCCGGCCGCGATCGGATGGCTCGAGGTGACGTACGGATAGGTGCCGGCGTCGAGATCCAGGAACGTGCCTTGGGCTCCCTCGAACATCACGCGCTCGCCCGCTTCGACCGCGTCCTGGAGGATCACGTCGGTGTCGGCCACAAATGGCGTGAGCCGCTCCGCATAGGCGGCGTATTCGTCGTAGAGCTCGTCGAAGTCGAGCGGATCCTGGCCGAACAGCCCGAGAAGGCGGTTCTTGACGGCGAGCACCTCTTGAAGGCGCTTGCGATGGCGGTCCGGGTTGACGAACTCGGCCATGCGGATGCCGATCCGCGCGACCTTGTCTTCGTAGGCGGGTCCGATTCCGCGCGCGGTCGTGCCGATCTTGTTCTCGCCCCGTGCCTCCTCTTCGAGCTGGTCGAGCATCCGGTGGTAGGGAAAGACCACATGGGCGGACGAGCTGATGCGCAAGGTGCCGAGGTCGGGCTGGATCACTCGGGTGCGGTCGAGCTCTTCGAGCAGGCTTCGCGGGCAGATGACCATCCCGCTCCCGAGCACCGCGGTCGATCCGGGGTGCAGGATTCCGGCCGGAAGCAGATGGAACTTGAACTCGCGATCGCCGACGATCACGGTGTGGCCGGCATTGTTGCCCCCGCTGAAGCGAACGACGAACTTGGCCCCATCGCCGAGCACATCGACGATTTTGCCCTTGGCTTCATCGCCCCACTGCGCGCCGACGATGACCAGCGTCGGCATGTCAGGCGCCCGGCTGCGCCATCGGCAGCTCGGTTTTGCGGGCAGACATTTTCGCTTCAAGCCGGTCGAGCCGCTCGCGCATCACCTTCTCGCTGAACGCAATCGCATTGTAGGAGCTGCGGATGAACGGGCCGCTGGCCACGAAGGCGAACCCCATCTCCTCGCCGATCGCCTCATACTCCTTGAACTCGTCGGGATGGATGAAACTGACGACCGGCAGATGATGCATGGTCGGACGCAGGTACTGGCCGATCGTGACGGCATCGACCCCGATTTCTCGAAGGTCCTGGAGAGTCTTGATGACCTCGGCGCGGGTCTCGCCGAGGCCGAGCATGATGCCCGACTTGGTGTAGATCGTGGGGTCGAGCTCCTTGACCATCTTGAGCACGCCCATGGTGCGGGCGTACTTGGCTTGGGGCCGGACGACGGTGTGGAGCCGCTCGATGGTCTCGATGTTGTGGTTGTAAATCTCGGGACGGGCGTCCGTGACCGTCTTGATGCAATCGCGCTTGCCCTTGAAGTCGGGCGTGAGCACTTCGACGATGACGTCGGGACACTCCTTGTGGAGGGCGCGGATCGTCTTGGCGAACTGCTCGGCCCCTTCGTCCTTGAGGTCGTCGCGGGCGACGCTGGTCACCACGACGTGCTTCATCCCCATCGTCCTCGCGGTACGCGCGACGTTCAGCGGCTCGAACGGATCGAGTTCTTCTCCGCGGCCGACCTTGATCGCACAGAAGCCGCAGCTCCGGGTGCAGGTGTCGCCGAGGATCATGAAGGTCGCGGTCTTCTTGCTCCAGCACTCGGGGAGGTTGGGACAGCGTGCGCTCTCACAGACCGTGTGGAGGTTCTTGGAGCGCATCATCTCCTCGACCTCTTTGATGGTGCCCGGGCGTGGGAGACGAATCGTAAGCCACTCAGGGAGACGTTGGGTCATGGCTTCCCAGGAGTATATCTTCTTCGACCGGTCGCAAGGTGAGGGGGTGCCCTCGCCCCTCGCTTTCAGCCCGTCGGTGGCCCTCGCGGGGTACCCTAGAACCTAGATTCTGCCCGGTTTTCTGCCGGTCAACCCCCCAAGGAGGCGCCTCATGAACAGTTTCGATGCCCGCACGACCTTCCAGGGCCGGACGATTTACTCCCTCAAAGCCCTCGAGCGGCGCGGCTGGAACCTCCACCGGCTCCCTTACTCGCTCCGGATCCTCCTCGAAAACCTCGTTCGGACCGAGGACGGGGTCAGCGTCAGCGCCCAGGACATCGAAGCGCTTGCGATGTGGCAGCCCAAGGCCGAACCGAACCAGGAGATCGCATTCACCCCGGCCCGCGTCCTCCTTCAAGATTTCACCGGCGTCCCGTGCGTCGTCGACCTCGCCGCGATGCGCGACGCGATGGTCCAGCTTGGCGGCGACCCCAAGAAAGTGAATCCGCTCCAGCCGGTCGAACTGGTCATCGACCACTCGGTTCAGGTCGACGCCTACGGGACCGATGCCGCGATGCAGATCAACCTCGACCTCGAGTTCGAGCGCAACACCGAGCGCTACGAGTTCCTCAAGTGGGGCCAAGAGGCGCTCGACAACTTCAAGGTCGTTCCGCCGAACACCGGCATCTGCCACCAGGTCAACCTCGAGTACCTCGCCCGGGTTGTCTTCGTGAACGATAAGACCGGGGAGGCCTACCCGGATACGCTCGTCGGGACCGATAGCCACACGACGATGATCAACGGACTCGGGGTGCTGGGTTGGGGCGTCGGCGGGATCGAAGCCGAGGCCGCCATGCTCGGCCAACCGGTCTCGATGCTGATTCCCCAGGTCGTCGGCTTCCGACTCACGGGCCGACTGCGGGAAGGGGCGACGGCAACCGATCTGGTTTTGACCGTGACGGAAATGCTGCGCAATCACGGTGTCGTCGGCAAGTTCGTCGAGTTCTACGGCCAGGGGCTGGCACAGCTTCCGCTCGCCGACCGCGCGACGATCGCCAACATGGCCCCCGAATACGGTGCCACCTGCGGCATCTTCCCGGTGGACGACGAGACGATCCGCTACCTACGCGTCACCGGCCGCGACGAGAACCACATAGCGTTCGTCGAAGCGTATCTGCGCGAGCAGGGTCTCTTCCACACTCCCGAGACACCCGAAGCCGAGTACTCGAGCCATCTGCACCTCGATCTCGGCGACGTGGTGCCTTCGGTTGCGGGCCCGAAACGGCCCCAAGATCGCTCGCCCCTCGGCGAGGCCGGGCGCTCGTTCCGGGCGGCGTTCGAATCCGTGCTGCCTCCGCGCTCCTCCGGCGGCGGAGCCGCCGTGATCGAGCGGGTCGAGACCGATCGGCTCACCCACGGGTCGGTCGTGATCGCCGCGATCACCAGCTGCACGAACACGAGCAACCCGTCCGTGATGGTCGCGGCGGGCCTCGTCGCCCGAAAGGCCGTCGAGCGCGGCCTCACCCCGAAGCCGTGGGTCAAGACCTCGCTCGCGCCCGGCTCGAAGGTTGTCACCGAGTATCTCCAGAAGTCGGGCCTGCTCGACGACCTCGACGCGATCGGCTTCAACGTCGTCGGCTATGGCTGCACGACGTGCATCGGCAACTCCGGCCCGTTGCCGGACGTAACCTCGAAATCGATCCAGGACGAGGATCTTGTCGTGGTTTCGGTCCTCTCGGGGAATCGGAATTTCGAGGGCCGCGTCAACCAAGAGGTGAAGGCGAACTACCTGATGTCGCCTCCGCTCGTTGTGGCGTACGCCCTCGCCGGTCACATCGAGGTCGATCTCACCCAAGAGCCGCTGGGACTCGACCGAGAAGGGAACCCCGTCTTCCTGCGCGACCTCTGGCCCAGCCAGAAGGAGATCGCCGACACGATCGAGGCGACGATCGATCGGGAGATGTTCCTTCGCAGCTACGGTGACGTCTATGCGGGCGACGACAAGTGGCGCGCGATCGCGGTCCAGGCTTCGGAGCGGTATGCGTGGAATCCGAATTCGACCTACGTGAAGGAGCCGCCCTACTTCGCAGGAATGCCCCCGGAGGCACCGGAAGAGGTCAACGACCTCACCGGGCTCAAGGTCCTTGCGATCCTCGGTGACAGCATCACCACCGACCATATCTCGCCCGCGGGGAGCATCAAGACCAACTCACCGGGTGGTGAATATCTGATCGAGCACGGCATTCGTCCGCACCTGTTCAACAGCTACGGCTCTCGCCGAGGCAACCATGAAGTCATGATGCGCGGCACCTTTGCCAACGTTCGACTCCGGAACAAGCTCGCGCCTGGGACGGAGGGCGGCTTCACGACGATGATGCCGGATGGCGAGGTGACGACGATCTTCGGTGCCGCCGTGCGCTATGCCGAAGCCGGAGTCGGGCTCGTCGTGCTCGCGGGCAAGGAGTATGGATCGGGCTCGAGCCGGGATTGGGCGGCCAAGGGTCCGGCGCTCCTCGGCGTCAAGGTGGTGATCGCCGAAAGCTTCGAGCGCATTCATCGCTCCAATTTGATCGGGATGGGGATTCTGCCCCTCCAGTTCATGCCGGGCGAGAACGTCGAGAGCCTCGGCCTCACGGGCAAGGAGGAGTTCGCGATCGTGGGACTCCGTGAAGGGATCGCCAGTGGTTTCAAGGATGGCAAACTGATCCAGGTCCGGGCGACGGACGAAGGCGGCGAGACCAAGGTCTTCGATGCCGTCGCACGGATCGACACGCCTCAGGAAGCCCAGTACTACCGCCACGGCGGGATTCTCCAGTACGTGCTTCGCCAGTTGGTAAAGAGCTAGCGCTCGGGCGTGCTCCCGAGCCGTGGTTCGGGAGCCTACTGCATCAGTGCGTCCATGCCGACGGTCAGGCCGGTCAACTGCCGAACGCCGCGGACGCAGAGTTTGACCCCCTCCATGAACGACCGACGATCGAGGGAATCGTGTCGAATCGACAGGGTCTCGCCGTCGCCGCCGAACAGCACCTCCTGGTGCGCGACCAAGCCCCGAAGGCGGACGGAATGGACCGGCACGCCGCTCACCGACGCTCCCCGGGCCCCCTCGAACTTGACGACGGTCCCGGCCGGCATCTCCGGCGCGACTGAGCGCGCCTCGGCGATCAGCTGCGCCGTCCGGGTTGCGGTGCCAGAGGGCGCGTCGAGCTTGCCGTCGTGATGGAGCTCGATTACTTCGGCCCAGGGCATCCAGCGGGCGGCTTCGGCCGCGAACTTCATCATCAGCACGGCTCCGATCGCGAAGTTGGGCACGACGAGGGCAGGCGTCCTCTGGCGGACGGCAACGGCCTCGATCTCGTCGAGCTCGCTCGCGCCGAGGCCGCTCGTGCCGATCACCACCGCGCAACCGGCTTCGAGAGCGGCGATGGCGTTGGGGCGCGCAGCTTCGGGCTGAGTGAAGTCGACGAGGACTTCGGCTTGCGTCGCATGGATCGCGGTCGCGAGCTCACCTGCGATCGGCACGGGTGCGGCAGGGGCACCCACCAGGTCGGCCACGCTCCGGCCAACCTCACGGCGATCGACGGCGGCCACCAGGAGGAGGTCCTCGGTCGCGCCCAGCGTGCGGGCGACCTCGCGACCCATTCGACCGGCGACACCGGCCACGACTACACGGATCATAGCGGGAGCTTACACCGCCCAATGCCGGAAGCAATCGACCGTATGGTCGTTCACAAGCCCAACCGCCTGCATGTAGGCATAACAGATGGTCGTCCCGACAAAGCGAAAGCCGCGCCGCTTCAGGTCCTTGCTGAGGGCATCCGATACCGGGGTCGAGGCCGGCACTTCTTTCAGCGACGTCCACCGATTGCGGATCGGAGATCCTCCCACGAAGCCCCAAACGTAGGCGTCGAATGAGCCGAACTGGCGCTGGACTTCGAGGAAGGCCCGTGCGTTATCGATCGAGGCGGCGACCTTCAGCCGGTTTCGAACGATGCCCGCATCGCCGAGAAGACGAGCTCGATCCGCCTCCGAGAACGCTGCCACGACTTCAGGATCGAATCCACGATAAGCCTCTCGATAGGCAGCGCGCTTCCTAAGAATCGTGTCCCAACTCAGTCCGGCCTGTGCTCCCTCAAGGATGAGCATCTCGAACAGATGTCGATCGTCATGCGCGGGCACACCCCATTCCTCGTCGTGATAGGCGATGGCTTCGGGGTTCGTGGCCCATGCGCAACGATCCATGGACGGATTGTACGCGTTCGATGGCGGGAGGGGGATCAGTGCTCGCGAAGGCAGGTGATCCGCCCGATGACGTAGCCGCTCGGGCTCTTGGCCGCGAATCGGAGGGCGATCGATTCGCCGTCGTTGGTGATCGAGTGGGTGGCTTGAAGCCCTTCGGAGATGTGACGGGACCAAACGCGTTCGAGATCGGCCTGAACGCCTTCGAAGACGGCGCTCGCGTTGACGACGACGCGACCGCTCAGCAGACAGTTCAGGGTTGGGTTTTGCTCAAGGCGAACCGATCGCACGTAGGGCAGCGAACGCAAGGCGTTTTCCCAGTCCTTGCGCCACTTCTCGAGGGTCGGCCAGGCGACCGGCGGGTCCAGATCCGTCCATCGTCTGGTGATCTGCTCGAACTCGCTCCCGGTTCGGCGGTCGCTCACGCTTTGGGTATCGGTGGAAACTGCGTAAACTAGAGTTGCCGATGCGCGTTTTTCGCGATTTCCAGGTCTTGCTTACCGCCCTCTGCGGGCTCTGTCTGGCCCTGAGTCTGCTGACGCTGATCCCGGGACTGACCGCATACCATACGGACGTCTATGCCTGGCTCGGCGTCCTTTTCGGTTCCTACTTCGCCCTTCGCGCCGCCTTCGAATCCCTGCGAGACCGAACGCTCGACGTCAACCTGCTCATGGTCTTGGCCGCGGGTGGTGCCGTGATCATCGGCCACCCCGAGGATGCGGCCGCGCTCCTCTTCCTGTTCAGCCTTTCAAGCACGCTCGAATCGATGGCGATGGCGAAAACCCGGTCGGCAATCGAGGGTTTGATTCGCCTTCGGCCAAAGACGGCTCTCCGACTGATCCGAGATGTTGCCGAAGAAGTACCGGTCGAAGAGCTCCAGGCGGGTGATCGGGTTCGGGTCTTACCTTATCAGGCGATCCCCTCGGACGGACTCATCCTCGAGGGTCGTTGCGAAATCGACGAAAGCGCGATGACCGGTGAGTCCCGTCCGGCGGAGAAGTCGGAGGGCGACCCCGTTCTCGGGGGCACCCAGAACCTCGACCAGATGCTCGTGATCCAAGTCACGACGCCGCCGCGGGAGAGCACGCTGGAGCGGATCGTCGCCATCGTCGAGGAAGCCCAAGAGAACAAGGCGAGCGGGGAGCGAATCAGCCAGTGGTTCGGCAAGCGCTACACGGTGTTCGTGATCGGGGCGTTTCTGTTCTCACTTGCCGTGCGCTCGGCGCTCGGGCAGCCGGAAGCCTTTTACAGCTCGCTCATCCTCCTCGTCGCGCTCTCGCCCTGTGCACTCGTGATCTCGACGCCGGCGTCCACCCTCAGCGCCCTCGCCTACGCGGCGCGACGTGGCATTCTCGTCCGAGGCGGGCAGTACATCGAAGCGGCCGGTAAGATCGACACCGTCGCTCTCGACAAGACGGGGACACTCACGGAGGGCCGACCGAAGGTCGTAGAAATCTGCATCGGCCAAGCCGCGCTGGTCGCGCTCGGGCCTCCTGACCCCGACGACGACGGGATCCTCTGCCATCGTCGGGGGGAGGCACTCAGTCCCGAAGCTGCCGACGCCTTGAGGCTCGCGGCGGCCGCGGAAGCGTTCAGCACCCATCCGATTGCGGAAGCGATCGTGCTCGAGGCTCGCGACCAGGGGATCGAAGTCCCGGCCGCTCAGAGCCATCAGGCCTTCAGCGGGATGGGAATCGTGGCCTCCGTGGGAGGGCTTGAGGTCAAGATCGGCCAGCCGCGGTTCTTCGAAGGGGACGCGGATGCGATGCCGACCGCGTTCCAGGGACACGTCAAGGAGATGCAGGCACGAGGGCTCACGTCGGTCCTGATGCGGGCCAAGGAGGATTGGGTGGCGTTCGGCTTGCGGGACGAACCTCGCTCGATCGCGCAGGAGTTTCTGTCTGGGCTCCGCAGCCTCGGCGTAAAGCGGGTTGCGATGCTCACCGGCGACAACCCGGCGACGGCGGCTGCGATCGCCCGCGATCTTCGAATCGACGAAGTCCACGCCGGGGTGCTGCCCCAAGAAAAATCGGAACTCCTTCGTCGATGGAAGGCCGAAGGGCGAACGATCATGATGGTCGGGGACGGCATCAACGATGCGCCCGCGCTCGCCCTTGCCGACATCGGGGTCGCGATGGGTGGCCTCGGATCAGACGTGGCTCTCAATGCCGCCGACGTCGTCCTCGTCCGCGACCGCATCGACCGTATCCCCGAGATGATGCGCCTCGGTCGAATGACCAACGGGATCATTCGAACCAACCTGATTTTCGCGGCCGGGATCATCGTCGGCTTGACGATCGCGTCGCTGTTCTTCCGACTCCCGCTCCCACTTGCGGTCGTCGGTCACGAAGGCTCGACCGTCCTCGTGATTCTCAACGGCCTGCGCCTGCTCCGCGGCCCGAAGTAGGCCTGCTGTGCTTGGCGGTTACGCCGCTCCGCGAGGGGTCAGAGGATTCCCGAGCCGTTCCGCACTTGGTAGACCACGCCGGCGATCGCGGATTGCGTGGTGCCCCCATAAATCATCGTGCCGACGACCGAAGCCCCCGGGGCGATGGCCCCACTCGTCACTTGGATGTATCGTCCACCCGGTTGGAGCATGCTGCCTTGGGAGCCGGGCAGGGTCGCGCCGCCCGGGAGGTTGGTCGCGAGCAGGTAGATCGGCCCGGTGATCGTCTGGCTTCCCGTATTCGTGATCCGAACGGTGTGCCCGACCTGGGTCGTCCCCGAAAGCTGCACCACCGGCCGGACCTGGAGGACGACGTTCGCCGGGGTCTGGGCAAGCGCGACGGTGTAGTTCGTGCTCTGGAGGAGGGTGATCGGACCGGTTCCGACGTCGGCAACGATGTTCGCCTGGGTCGGGACGAACTGGTTCGAAACCCATGACGCGGGAGCGGGACGCCCACCCAGGGTCGCCCGGTTCGGGTCGCTTGAGAGGAGCGTGCCGCCGGATTCACCGGTCGTCCAGAGGCCGCCGACGAAGCCGATCCGGGGCGTCGCCGGGACGGTGCCCGGATAGATCTCGCGCAGGGGGATCGCGATCTCGACTCCCTTCGGTGGATCGGATCGGCTGACCCGGAGTTGGTACGCGATCGAAGACGAGACCCCGTTCAGGACGTTCAACGGCCCCGACGCCGGGAAGCGGAACGTCCCGCTCGCGCTCCCGACCGGCCAGGGAGCCTGGGGGCTCCCCGTGAAACTCGATTCGGGAGACGTATGCAGCGCGACGCCTCGGAAAACACCGACACCCATCTCGGCTCCGAAGGACGTGGGGAGCGTGATCTTCGTGTTGCTCAGTAGACGGGCCGCCGGGCCACTATCGTCGTTGAGCGTCGAGAGGTCGCGCACGCCGGTGCCGGCTCCGGGATCGAGGTCGAGCAGCAGGCCCATCCCGTTGGTGACCGATTCGTTCGGGTCGATGCGCCCGGCGAGACCGACATAAAGGTACAGGTCGTCGTTGCGCGCGTACAAGGCGTCGACGCGGTTGAAGCTGGACGAGGCGTTGCGAGCCTGGCTTGTGAGCGGAGACCCGAGGTCGGTCAGGTCGCCATCGACGATCACCTCGCGGCCCAGCCCACGATTCAGCGAGAAGAAGACGGGAAACTCGGAGAACAGTCCGGGTCGATTCGGGGTGTCGAGGAAGACGCGCACCCGAACGACATGGAGCCCGTCGGCAAGGTTTGAAACGTCGATGCCGGTCAGTCGAAAATCGCCGTTGGCGGTCTTGTCGAGGGCGACGTAGCCGTCGGTGAGGCCCTCGGGACTGTTCGATCCGAGGGTTCGGCCCGCCATCGCGATCCCGTCGTCGAGTTTGGCGAACGCGCTCACTCCGGTCGAATCGGTGCGGACTCGCAAGCTGAGTCGGTTCGACGTGAGCGTCGCGGAACGGAACGAACCTCCCGCCGCGTACGTGCCGCCGGGCAGCGCGTTCGTCGTGAAGCCGAGCGGGAGGCCGAAACCGGGCGTTCCCACCTGGCCCGCATCGAAGAACTGCACCGGTTCGACGCCCGCCAGCCCTTTCGGGGTCTTGGGCGCATAAAGGACGTAGCCTCGGGCGTTGTTGCTGTTCGTGCCCTCACTGTTGGACGGGACCGTGATCACGACACTCCCGTTGGCCGCGACGGTCAGGTCGGCTCCCTGTCCGCTCAGGTCCTCGAGAACGGTACCGGGCAAGAATGCAGTCAGGACCGTCGCCGAAAGCGCGGTGAAGTCACCGCGGTTGTTGAGGCCGACCAGGAGGGTCGAGGCTCCGTTCACTTGCCGCTCGTAGACGTACAGGTTCTTGGAGACCCACCGGTTGACGAGGCTGCCGCGAGCGAATCGCTTTTTTGCGTCGAGTTGCCGGAGCAGCAGATCGCTGCCCTGGCCCAGGGCATCGAAGCGACCCGGTTTCGGGAAGTGCGACCAGTTGTTGCCTTCGATGTTGTTCCCGTCGTAATAGACCTTGGATCGGCCGGGACGGGTCAGGATGAACGCATGGGCCATATTGTTCGATTGGGGCGGCCCGTCATCATGGCTCTGAACGAAGCTGACGCCGACCGAGTTCCCGAGACCACCACTCATGAACGGCAGACCCGTCGCCGAATCGAGCCCGTAGCCGTTGGCCAGTGAGAGGCCGAGGTCGCCGAATCCCTGGGAGTTGAACAGCGAGTTGAGCGTGAACTTGAGGGGAAAGTCGAGGAGGTTCATGCCGGTCTTGGCATACTCCCGGAGTTCATAGTTCACGGACGAGTAGTCCTCACCCATGACGAACAGATTCGGCTTGTTCCCATAGACGCTCGGCAGGAAGTCGCCTTGAGAGGAGGTCGAACCCGGCTGTCCGCCGAGTCGATCGAAGAACTGGGGCGGCGTGTGCTTGACCGCGTCGATTCGGAATCCGTCAAACCCGATGACGTTCGCGAGCCACCATCCCCACCGTTTCAGGTATTGGCGCACGTCTTCGGCGACCGGGGTGTTGTTGGGGTAGTACTGAGGAGTAAGGGGGTTGCGGATGAAACTCGGCTTGCCCCAAGCGTTGAAGCTCGCGTAGCTGGGGAGGGTGAAGGTCCCGGTACGGGTGTTGTTGTTGTCTTCGTGGGCAAAGTCGGCCAGCCCAACAAGATCGTGGTTGAGCATGCCGAAGCTGAAGCTCGACTCGTTGTTGAAGTTGATTTCGCTGTTTCCGGTGTCCGCCGACGAGCGGATGTGGAAGTCCTCGGGAATAAGGCTCGGGTACTGGTTGATCGCGCTCGACGCTCGGTTGTCGGCGTGGTTGGTGACGAGATCGCAGTAGACTTCGATTCCGAAGCGCTTGGCGACACGCATGAGCTCGAATAGCTCCTGGGTCGTGCCGTATTGAGTGCGAACCGTCCCCTTCTGGAGGCGATCGCCGAGATCGAACTGGTCGAACGGGTTGTAACCGGTGCTGAATCCCCCGCCGCCGCTCTTTTGGGGTGCGGGAAGATAGAGCGCCGAGTAACCGGCCCGCACGACCTCGGGAAGGCGCTTCATCATGGTCTTGTAGTCGGTCTGGAACCACTGCAGGATCGCGCCGTCCCGGTAGTTGGGCGACCAGCGCTGGACGTACCCGAAGTTCTGGTTGTTGTTGTTGTCGAAGCGGGGGCCGCCGGGACCTTCGGCGCGGATGTAGAAGTCGACTTCACTCCCGGGCGCGAACGGACCGAGGATCCGGTACCAGTGGGAGTTGTTATTCGCGTTGTAGTCCCAATTGAGTTCGAACTCGGTTTGAGTTTGCCAACCGTTCGTCGTCACGACGGCGAAAACCCTTTGCCCGGGCTCGATCGGCCAGGTCTCGGTCGTCACCGTCAACGTGTCCCATTTCTCGATGAACCCTGCCCGCGTCGGCATCGTCCAGCCATTCAGCCACATCTTGGTGTTGCCGACCCACCCGAGAGCCGAGGCTTGGCCACCGAAACCAAGAACGAACAGGCCTACCGTGGCCCCGAGAATGCACCGTCGCATGAAGCCCATTATAGGACGAGTCGGGGCGAAATGCCAACAAGAAAATTCGTATTCTCAAGCTGGCGATTTGACGAAGAATGTGACTTGGTACCAGTTAGGCTCGATGGATCGAATCCAGCTCGGAGGTTGCCTCAAGGGGCTCGCGAGCTTGGTCACCTCCATCGATCACTTCGAACGGAGACCGTCGCGGAAACGCGGGGTCCGATCCGTGACGGAGATCACGGTTGTGCGTGACCCGGGTCACTTGTTGTCATGCGGATCGATTGTAGTCTGATCGTGTCGAAAGACAAAAACGACAGGAGAAACAAGATCCCATGACCATCAACCGCAAACAACGCAACATCTTCGCCGTCGCCCTCACCGCCCTCGCTCTGTTGCCGATGGCCCACACGGCCCGAGCCCAGCTCGCTCCGCCCCAGCTGCTTGGTGGCCCGCCGATCATCATCGGGAGCGACCAGGGCGTCTACGACGTTGACATCGCCGCGTCGAAGCCGAGATCCCTACTCAGCGCGGAAGATCGCGAGGTGCCTGGGGGTGGCTCGATTGTGATGAGGGTCATTCTCGTCGCCAAGAAAACCAAGCGACCGTTGGCTGGGCAGCGAATCTACGCCTCCGTCTCCAACCGGCCAAACAGGGAGACCGGATTCAAGAAAGATCAGTTCCTAGGTGAAGCGGTCACGAACAGTCGCGGGGAGGCTTACTTCACGATCCACACACGTCGCGTGACCAGGCTTCGAAACGTCCGGATCAAGTTCGAGTTTTACGAAACGAGTGCGTACAAGGGCGACCGCGACTACTGCACCCTGTTCGTTCGCCCCTAGACTGCGAACTCCGCCCAACTGGTCGGAGTCTCCCAAACGCGAACCCGCTCGAGCCGAACCCGGCCGGGCGGGATCGCGTACGTCTCGTGTTGGTAACCCACGTCCAGGATGCCCGCGATCGCTTCGAAGAGCACCTGGGCCATCACTTCCGTCGTCGGATCGACGCCCTCGTACACGATCGTCGAATCCGGGTGGATCGATTCGATCGAACTTCTCAAGGGATCGGCTGAGTTGATCGCCATGCGATGGTCGTACCGTTCCACGGTTTCGCCCAGGGCCAACTTGAGGGCCTTGAAGTCGACGACCATGTCTCGCGAGTCGAGTTCGGCCGCGCTCACGACGACCTCGATCGTCCGGGTGTGACCGTGGGGCCACCGACACTTTTCGGGGTGTTTGCTCAGCATGTGCCCCGATTCGATCGTGAAGCGTCGACAAAGGCGATAGATCGGCACGTCGGGATTGTACTTGGACCCTCGTCGCTTGGAACTTCGCAGCCTCCACGCAGCCTTTACCGTAGAATGAGGAAGCGATGAAGTCTGCCTGTCCCAGCCGCCGCGAAGCACTGGCGGAGCTCGACCGGATTGCACCGGACGCTCCGCTTCTTGCGTTGGGTCAAACCGTGTTTTGGGACGAGCCGATGAAGGCCGGCGTCGCTCTCGCGGCTCGGGAGGAAGGATCTCGACGCCGATTCATCGCCGGTGTCCACGACACCGATTACTTCGCGAAACTCCCCTCCACCAAGGGTACGGCGCGCTACCAGGTTTTTCCACACAACGACACGACGACCAAGGGGCTGTGGAGCGCGGCGGCCGAGTTTTCGACGCTCTTTGGCTCCGAAACCGTGGTGACTCGAGAGATTCTCCAAGCTGCGGGCGTGAACCTGGCGAAGGTCACGCGCCGGCGGGCAGACGCTCTCGATCAGGCAACCGAAGCGTGGGGGTGGCGTGGGATCGCGCTCACAGGGTCCGACCCCCAAGTGACGGCGGAGACGCCACTTGGTCCGCTGTTTCCGATTCTGCATGAAACGCTCCGGGACGCGGTCATGTCATCGCTGGAGGTCTTGTCGGGCGATCATCGCGACGACCAGGCGGCGGCGGCCGAGCGCTTGCTCACCCTGGCCTGCGATGCCGCCGAAGACCGGACGATCAGCCTCGCTGCGTACTACCGATCGATGCTGCCGTCTTTGCTTGACATGGTCGCAGCGGAGCCCGTCGACGCGGAAACGACGACGACCTCGGAACTGCTCCGATTCAACACCGCGACCAGCGGCCGTGCAAGATTCGAGTTACTCGATCTCTTTCTGAAGCCCGAGTCGCGGCTTGCGGCTCGAGAGGCTTACGACGGGGCAGTTCGTGGCAGCGAAATGTACACGCTGGATCGGTTCGGGTCGTGGGCGATCCCGTTCGACCTCGTGGTCCCCGGGCACGGGCGCGGCACACTGCGGATCGCTCCCAAGGCGGTCATCGTCATGACCCCGAAGCCGCTGTTCATCACCCTCAAGAAGCCGATCTCTCACGCCGGCGACCTCGCCGCCGCCATCGAGCGCAAACTCGGGCCCGAGTGCGTGCTCGTCGGGAAAGCGTTGACGCTTATCGGAATGCTTGCCCGGGAGCACGTTTTCGTGTTCCACGAAGGTGCAAGTAGCTACGTCCACCGCAGCCGGACCATGCACCGGCTGCTCGCCGAGTCCCAGTTCCCGCTCGACCTGAATCCGATCCTGCGCGTACGATACGAGCCCTGGGAAGCCCTCCGGACTTGCTGCGCCTGGCTGAAACTCCCAGAGCCGTTTCGCCGACCGTTCGGGGTCGACGAACTTTGTGCGCCGAGCTTCGCAGCCCGTCGACAGGAGGTCGCGGCGGATCAGACCGCCTTGCTCGAGAAGCTCGGGACTCTCAAGCGTCCACTCGACTTCATCCGCTTTCTCTCCGAGTCGATCGGACAGAGCTGGATCACGCTGGCGCGGGAGTACGAGGCGATCCATGCCCGGCTTGAACAGCTCGATCGCGCGATTGCGGCCGTCAAGGCCGAAAAACGCGCGATTGCCGACCGCCTCCGCGATGCGAAGCGGCGTCGGGTGGAAGCCGAGGTCGCCAAGGGCGAGCACTGGCGGGCAAAAATCTTCGAGAAGAGCCCCGATCCCGTGGCACTTGCCGAGCGCGAGCACCTCGCCGATCAGGTCGAGGGAATCATCACCCAGATTCAGCATCTCAAGCGGGAGTGGCAGGAGCGCCAGACGCACCAAGAGGCGCTCGTCGCCGACCCGGAAGTGTTGGACGCCCACGAACGACGACGCAACATCGAGTTCGAACTTGAGCTCAAGCGTATGCGACTCGCCCGCCAAGCCGTCATCACGGCGTCAGGCCTCGACAAGGCCGGACATCGACCCTCGGCTTGGTGGTTCGCCTTGGTCTGCCCGGACGGGACCTGGTTTCGCGAGACGCTCAGGACCGCGCGCTTCTACTTGGAACCGCTCTTGTGAACCGGCCGATCGAATTCTGGAAGGTCGAGGCAGTCGGCAACGACTTCGTGTTGGTCCACGAATCCGTCGGCGGAGAAGGGGATTGGGCCGGCCTTGCCCGCGCCGCCTGCAAGCGACGAATTGGGATCGGCGCCGACGGGCTGCTTGTCGTGAGTCCGAACGACGAGGGTCTGGCGATGCGGATGTTCAACCCCGATGGCACCGAGGACTTTTGCGGCAACGGCATGCGGTGTGCCGCCGCTCACGGCTTCGAACAAGGATGGGTGGGGAGAGAGTTCGTCATTCTCCACGGGGGGCGGACCGTGCCGACAGAGGTTTCGCCGAGTGGGATCGTGACCACCCGGATTCCACCGGCGTCGTTCGAACCCGCGGAGGTTCCTCTGATCGGCGAACCGCTCATCGATGCGACTCTCGACGTCGCGGGCTATCGATATCGGGCGACCGCCCTCACCACGGGGAGCACGCACACCATCCTGGCTTGCGAGACGCTCCCCGACGACGTCGAAGTGCGGGCGGTTGGGCCGGCTCTCGAGCACGACCCTCGATTTCCCGACCGGACGAGCATCATCTGGTCGGTCGTCAGCGGCGAGGCGACGCTCCAAATCCGGATTTGGGAGCGCGGCGCCGGCGAAACGCTCGGTTGCGGGACAGGGAGCAGTGCGGCCGCGGTCGTGTGGGGCCGCCTCGAGGGCCGTCGCGGGCCGGTCACGGTCCACAACCCCGGGGGTGATGTGGTCGTGGACTTCGACCGCTGGGAGGGTCCGTTGGCACTATCGTCGGGCGCCAAGACCACCTACCGGGGGACGTGGTTGCCCGGCCCCGGTAGGTGACGGTCGTTTGCCGACGAGCTCTCAGTACCGGACCGCGCCAGTCCCGGGAAGGATGACCTCGGCCAACGCGAACGACCGCCGAATGTCCTGAATGCACACCTTGACGCGGTGCCCGACTTGGCTCCCGCCATCCAGAAGTTCGATGTAGTAGCCATCGTCGGTCCAACCGATCACCTTGTTCGAGCTCTCGAACGACGACCGGCGAACGTTGCATTCGAGGACCTGAGCGCGTCGCAGCCCCATCAACTCACGCTCGAAACGCTCGATCGACCCTGACGCGATCTCGTACTCTTCGAACGCAAGGTCGAAGTCGGCCCTGAGGTAGATCGCACGGTTGAGTTCATGCTCGAGGTCTTCGACGCTCTCGCCATCGGCCCCGATGAGCGCTTCGACCACCGCGGGGTGACAGACGATCGAAAAGGCGTTTCCGGGCTCGGTGAGCTTGCGCCGAATGTCCCGCTCGATCCAGAGCGAAACGGTTTCTTTCGAAGGAATCCGGCCCCGCCCGAGGCAGAGCGGGCACAGGTCGGTGATCGCCTCCGTGACCGATTCGCCGGTGCGCTTGCGGGTGAGCTCGACCAGGCCGAGCGACGAAACACGCCCAACCCGAGTCCGAGCGCGGTCGCGCTCCAGCCGACCGGTGAAGTGGTCGAGGAGCGTCTTCCGATCGTCCGCAGCCTCCATGTCGATGAAGTCGACGACGATGATCCCGCCCATATCCCGGAGGCGGAGCTGACGGCAGACTTCGTCGGCGGCCTCGAGGTTCGCCTTGAGAATCGTGTCGCTCAGCGACGTCGAGCCGACGAGCTTGCCGGTGTTGATGTCGATCGCCGTGAGCGCCTCCATCTCGTCGATGACGAGATAGCCGCCCGACTTCAACCAGACCTTGTGCTCAAGGAGTCGATCGAGGTCGGATTCGATCTGGTAGTAGTCGAAGATCGGCTCGTCCCGATCATAGAGGAAGATCTTCTCGCGCATCCTTGGGGCAACGGCCTCGGCCACCAAGTGAACCTTCTCGTACTCTTCCGGGTCATCGATGACCATTTTCGAGATCTCGTCGCCAAAGACGTCGCGGATGGTCCGATAGAGAAGCGTCTGATCGCGGTGGACGCATGCCGGAGCTCGCTGGCGGGTCGCGGCCTCAAGGACCTGAGTCCAAAGGTTCTTCAGGAACAGGACGTCGGCTCGGAGCTCCGCTTCGGTCCGCCCCTCGCATTCGGTACGGAGGATGAGGCCAAATCCGTCGATCGCGATCTTGTCGCCGACCTTGCGCAGGCGCTCCCGTTCGCTCCGATCCTCGATCTTGCGGCTGACGCCGACATGATTGCCTTCCGGCATGAGGACGACGTAGCGACCGGGCAGGGCGATTCGAGTCGTTACGCGGGCCCCCTTCGTCCCTCGAGGCCCTTTGGTGACCTGGACCATGATCTCCTGGCCCGGCTTGAGCAAATCCTTGATCTTCCGACGGCGGAGTTCCGAACGCTTGATCGAAGCCGGGGAGTTGTCCCCTTCATCGGGCAGGATGTCGGCGACGTAGAGGAAAGCGTTGCGCTCCAGCCCGATGTCGACGAAGGCCGCGTCCATTCCGGGCAAGACGTTTTGCACGATGCCCTTGAAGATGCTCCCCACGACGCGCTCTTCGCGCTCGACCCGATACTCCATCAGTTGCCCGTCTTCGAGGCAGGCGATCCGGGTTTCGCGCGCGGAGCAATTGACAATGATCTCGACCGCCCCGGCGGTTCGGGGTCCGGTCGGGCGCCGACGTGACGACGGCGCGCCTCTGCGTGTACTCAAAAAGCCCTCCTTCGGGCGTAGATTCGGCAAGCTGCGAGCCTTTGGAGCCCGAAACGTCTTGCGCTTGCCGACTCGGATTGTACCGCCCGGGCTGGGACGTAAGTCCCTTGGTGCGGCGACCGGTCGAGTAACTTCTGGCAGCCCGCTTCCGGAGGACCCACCTATGAAATTGACGACCATGCTCGCGACCCTCTCCCTGATGACGATCACGCCGGCGGCAACCCAAGACGCCACTCAGTTGACCCGCACCTACAAAGAGGGGGAGACCTCGAAGTACAAGCTTGAGCTCAAGTTCACGAGCGGAGGTATGGACGGCAGCCTTCTGGCCGAGATGGACTGGAAGGTCAAGAAGCTCCTCGATGGCGGCAAAGTGACGGGGTCGATCAACCCGGTTTCAATGAAGCTCGCCCTCGGTGACGGCAATTCGCCGGATATGGGATCGAGCGAGTTCATCGACGAGTTCGGTCCGACGGGGATGCCGACGAACCTCGAACTCAACCAGGACCAAGCCGTTTTTTCACTGTTCAGCTTCTCGAGCTACCTCCCGAACAAGGCGATCAAGGTCGGTGACACGTACCCGATCGATTGGACGGCCAAGGCGAGCGGGGTCAAGGTCCAGGGCACGGGCAAGTTGGTCGAGATCACGAAACTCGGCGAGACCAAGGCCTACAAGGTCGACTCGAAGGTCGAACTCGCCCCTTCGTCGGGCGACGTCGGCGAACTCAAGGTGACTTCATGGTTCGACGCCGCCAACGGCCAACTTCTCAAGGCCGAAGGCAAACTCACGATCGGCGAGGAGCTGACGGCGAACGTCAAGGTCGAAAAGAAGAGCTGATCACGCAAGTGACACCCTGGCGCCGCGCGTCAGGGTGTCACACTAGGCCATGACGGGCGGCAGCGAGATGTGGGAGAGGCTCTCGGTGGCGACCATCGTGCTCTCCCCGTTTGCTGGGTTATACGCGCTCGGGTGGCTCGGCTATGAGGCCACCTACCGATGGGGGCTCAAACGGCCATCGGCACCGCACCACCCTGTGGTCTGTGTGGGGAACCTGACCGTTGGCGGAACCGGCAAGACACCGACAACGCGTTACCTCGCCGAACTTCTCCTCGGTATGGGCCGTGAGGTGGTGGCGTCGTGTTCGGGCTACGGAAGTGCGGCCGCCGAAGCCGCCCAGGTGGCTCCGATGGGCCCGCTCTCGGCCCACACGTGGGGCGATGAAGCCGCGCTCCTGCGCTACTCCTTGCCCGAAGTCCCGCTGATCGTGGGCCGAAGGCGAGTGTTGGCTGCGGAGCTTTGCCATCAGCACTACCCGAGGGCCGTGCTCCTGATGGACGACGGATTTCAGCACCTCCCCCTCGCCAAGGATGTCGCCATCGTCCTCGATCCGCCCCGCCGGAACCGTCTGTGCCTGCCTGCGGGGCCGTATCGGGAGCCAAGACTCGGCTTGCGCCGCGCCGACCTGGTGCTTCCGGGTGAGTTTGAACTGGTCGTGAGCGAGTTCCTCGTGCGCGACCGCCACGGCGGAGAGGTCCCGCTTCCCCAAAACGCCGACGTACTCTGCGCGATCGGCCGCCCGGCAAGCCTCGTTGCAACGCTCGAAGGGCTTGGCTGTCGGATCGAATCGGGACGATTTCGTCCCGATCATGACCCCCTGTCCGCAGGTAACCTCTGGGGCGATCTCGGTCGGGTTCGACCGCTCGTGGTCACGACCAAAGACTGGATGAAATTGCGCGAACGACCCGATGTCGGCGAACGCGACATCCGAATCGTGGACTATTCGGTGCGCGTCCAACCGGAGGACGCGTTCCGCACCTGGATCTCGCAACGACTCGATGAAGTGGGACCGTAAGGAAGTCGAGGGAAAGCTCGGCGCAATGGCGATGGCGCGGGCTCAGCGGTGGCTCCTGAAGAAGCCGCCGCTCGGGGCTGAAGCTGCGGGGGAGCGGCTGGGCCGCGCCCTGTTCCGAGCCTCGAAGAAGCACCGCGAGCGGGCCATGCGCAATCTCCGGCTCGCGTTCCCGGACATGAGCGAGGCAGAACGACTGGTGCTTGCCAAGCGGGTCTTCGAGCACTTTGGCCGAGTGACCGCGGACTTCCTGGTGAGTGCGCGTCGCAAGCCAGAGGACCTCGATGCCTCGATGACCGTCGAGGGAATCGAACACCTCGACGCAGCCCTCGGCGAAGGCAAAGGCGTCATCATGATCACCGGTCACTTCGGCAACTGGGAGCGCTTGGCCGCGTGGCTCTCCTTGCACGGCTACGTACTCACCGTGGTGGCGCGGGACGCTCGCAATCCGGCGCTCAACCAGTTGGTGAAGGAGCTTCGCGAGCATACGGGGACCCAAGTCATCGCTCGGGGTGATGCGGCACGACCGATCCTTGAGCGGCTCCGGCGGAACGAACTCGTGGGCATTCTCCCGGACCAAAACACGGACGAGATCTTTGTCCCGTTCTTCGGACAGGAGGCGGGCACCGTCCTCGGCCCAGGCGTCTTGAGCGAGCGGACCGGTGCCCCAGTCGTGCCCTGCTGGTGCGTCTGGGTCGCTCCGGGCCAGTACCACATGATCGTCGAGCCCGCTCTGCAGGCGGAGTCCGGCCATGCGGTGAAAGGCGAAGGGATGATCCGCTCGATCAACGCGTCGCTGGAGGCGATCATTCGTCGCTACCCCGAGCAGTGGCTGTGGTTCCACGATCGGTGGCGAAGCGCGCGGCGGGCCGGACGGTTGGGTGACGGGCTTTGAGCGGACCGCGCATCCTCATCGTTCGGTTCTCCGCGATCGGAGATTGCGTGATGGCCGCTTGGGCGGTCACGGCGATTCGTGAACGGCACCCGGACGCTTCGATCGTCTGGGCCGCCGAGACCCGGTGCATCCCCGTGATCGACACCGAACGCCTTGCCGACAAGGTCATCGAGATTCCTCGTGAGCGTTGGAAGCGACGCGGGCTCCGGGGGCTCTTCGACTCTATGCGGCTCTACCGGTCCTTGCGAGGATACGAGTTCGATCTCGGTCTCGACTTTCAGGGCCACAGCAAGACCGCACTGTGCCTTCGCCTTGCCGGGCCCACGATTCGAGCGTCGGCCCGGGCGACCGATGCGTTCGCCCGGTGCCTCAATCCGATACCGAAGCTCAATCCGCCCTCACCTCACGAGGTCGACCTCAATCTGGCCTTGGTTCGGGCCAAGCTTGGAGCGGTCCCGACGCCCGAGCGACCGATCATGCCCCGGCCCGTATCGACCGATCGACTCCCCTCGTTCGATGCTGGTCGGCTGGTCACGATTCAGACCGGCGCGGGGGCGGCGGACAAAGTTGTCCCTGCCCCCGCATGGTGTGCGGTGGCCGACGAGCTGATCGGTGACGGATGGACGGTCGCTACGATCGGAGGACCGCACGATCCCAGGGTGCCCCACCCGAGGGTGCTCGACTGGGTGGGTCGCCTCGACTTGGCGGAGGCGATCTCAGCCATCACCCACAGCCGATTGCATCTGGCCGGGGATACGGGCACGGGACACATTGCGGCGGCCTACGGCGTTCCGGTCATCAGTGTCTTCGGCCCGACGCCGGTCGAGCGGTACCGACCGTGGGGTGGGAGCGGAAGGGTGTTGACCCGCGGCCGATCGACGGACCTGGTCGGAGCTCCCGACATCGTCGCAGCGGCCCACGAAATCCTTTCCTCGAGCCGGGCACCGTGCGGCTCCTGATCGTCCGACTGTCCGCACTCGGCGACGTCGTTTGCGGCCTGCCGGCGGCTTCGGTGGTGCGCCGAGCGGTTCCAGACGCGGAGATCGTCTGGGCAGTCGATCCTCGGTTCGCGGGCGTTGTCGAATGTTGCCGGGCGGTCGACCGCGTGGTGAGGCTCAAGCCGGGGCGACGCATCGCGGATTATCAGGTCGATGGCGACTTCGACATCGCACTCGATCTCCAAGGGCTTCTGAAATCGGCCCTGGTGACTCGCGCCTCACGGGCAAAACTCCGCCTCGGATACCACTGGCAGCGCGAGGGGGCGAGCCTGCTCGTGCCGCACGTGGTGCCGGCGGAGAGCTCGCTTCACATCGTGGAGCAAGTCGCCGACGTTGCGCGGGCCGCGGTCGGCGAACCGGGATGCACCGTGGAGTTCGCCCTTCAACCTTGGGATGAGGACCTCGACAGCGTCCGGGCCAAGCTGCTTGAAATCGATGCCGATCCCGATCGATGCGTCGTTCTGAATGCCGGCGCGGGTTGGGTGACGAAACGGTGGCCTCCGGCTTCGTTCGCCGCGGTCGCTCGAGCTCTGGCCGAAGCGGGCTGGAGTGCGGTGTTCATCGGCGGCCCTGCTCCGGCCGACCAAGCCGCGGTCGAGGACGTGTGCGCGGCGGGTGCGCCGGACGCGCGGTCGCTGCTCGGGCAAACGAGTGTTCGCGAACTGATCGCGCTGATTGCGATGGCACGAGCCCACGTCGGCGGCGATACCGGTTCGAGCCACATTGCGGCTGCCCTCGGAGTGCCGGCGGTCGGTCTGTACTCGATCACCCTTCCGATTCGTTCCTGTCCGTACGGGCAGATCTTGCGTTGCCATTACGACCCGGTCGGCCTCGATCGAATCCTGCCGGACGATGTGCTCCGAACGCTGTTCGAGGCGCTCGGATACACTGCCGAACATGCGATTCCAGGACCACACGGTTCGCACGACGCATAAGGCGCTGGAGGACCTGCTCCGCTCCGCTGCCGCGATTCCGCCCGATCGGCTCGACTGGAGTCCGAACGAGACCTCACGGAGCACTCTCAGCCAACTCCAGGAGATCGCGGCCGGGGCACGATGGATCCTTGCGATCGTTCGCGACCGGCGGATGCCGGAGTTCGACGATCATGCCCGGCGGGAGTCGGATCGTCTCCGCCAGACCTACGACACCCTCGAGCGATGCCGGGACGCGGCGCGGGCAACGACGGACGAGCTCCTCGCCGAGGTTGCCGCGTTTCCCGATGATCATCTGGAGGATGAAATCGCGCTTCCTTTCGGGGGAGGAACGATCCTGACGATGGCGGAGATTCTGCAACTCCATTACTGGAACGTGGTCTACCACCTGGGGCAGATCAACTACATTCAGACCATTCTCGGCGACCGCGAGATGCACTGAACGGTACGGGATTTTTCGCAATCTCATCGCGAATCGCCGCGGCCTTGTGTTATCATGAATACGTATTCTTAGCCTAGGGTCAGCCCTGGGCGCCTGATTTCATAAGGACGACTATGTTCAAACTTCGCCATGTTTCCGCCGCCTTGGGCTTCCTTCTCGTCGTTGCCACGAGCTTCGCCACACCCGAGTTCGTCGAGCACGTTCCGGCGACGTCGGTGTTTGGTGAAAGCCCATCGATCACGATGCGCGAGCCGGAGATTCCCCGCGAGGACGAGGCCGTGGATCTGTGGATCAAGATCGGCTACTCGTTTTTCTACACGGACGTGGCGATCTACTACACCACGGATGGAACCGTGCCTTCCGGAGTTCGGGGCGTGCCGAGCGGTTCGACCCAGGTGTTGAGGTCCGCAGTAAGCCAGGTCACCTTCGTTCGGAACGAGCCGTCGGGTTCGGGGAACATCGACTGGTGGAAGGCGACGTTGCCGAGCGGAACTCGCGGTTTTGGCACCCGTCTTCGGTATCGCATCGGCGCTTGGCATAGCAGCGGCGGCCTCGAGGTCTTCTCGAACAACTATGGCTGCTCGGACAATGTGTGCAACGACGCGGCCAACACGCCGCTCACCCACGAATTCACCAATAAGCTCGCTTGGCCGGGCAAGGGTTCCGCGTTCGTGGATCATCAAGTCGGCTACCCGCCGGTTCGGTTCTGGAAGGAAGAGGCGGTTGCCGGTAACAACTACCTCAACGCGATGCTGGATCAGAACGGCACGCTTTACGATGTGTATTACCCGTCGGCAGGGTGTGTTCAGGGAATGGGCACCAAGAACGAAGGCTACTCCGGGGGACTCGACACCTTCCCGCCCGGATTGCCGCTCGATCATCGCGGTCAGATGAACATCAACCAAGTGATGGCCGGTATCCGGGTCGACGGGAAGACGTTCTGGATGTCCAACCAGAACGGGGGCGACTACACCGGCGTGGCTCAGAGCTACGTCCCGAACTCGAACGTGGTCCAAACGAGTTCCACGTTCGTGGGGAACGGGAGCAACATCGGCGTGGTCCAGTACGACTTTGCTCCGAAAGGGATCACGTTCCCGAACGACAACGGCGGGGTTCCGAACCGTGGACTCTACGTGAAGCGGGTGATCTTGACGAACCACGGCGGCTCCCCCCGAACCCTCAATTTCTACATCTATGGTGACTTCGCACTCAACGGAGGCGATGCGCACGACGTGATGTTCACCGACATGGCCCGAGGTGCGATGGTCGCCTACGACAACGTGCCCCGCTTCACGAGCAGCAACGGTGAGTACAACCCGACTTCTTTCCCCGACTATCAGAAGAGCGTCTCCGTGTACCTGGCGGCCGCCCTCAAGGTCTGCAATGCCGTCGGTGGCAGTGCAGGCACCGCCGCGACCGACTCGTGGCGCGACACGAGCAGCGACAACGGCCAGGGGTGGATCGGAGTCAAACTCACGCTCAACCCGGGCGAGTCCCGCGAACTGAACTTTGCGCTCGCGGGCGGATTCGACAACTTCGCTTGGGCGTCGGGGACCTACGCTTGGCAGACAGCTCCCGCGCTCGACTGGTTCCACTCCACGTCGATGCAGACGATCCAAAACCAGACGAATACGTACTGGCAGAACTGGATCAACGAGGGCGTCGTCGTCGACACGCCGGAACAGCGTTACGATGACCTCTGGGTACGCAGCAAGCTCGGAACCGCGCTCCACCTGGACGGTAAGGGTGGCGGTGTCGTGGCCGGCATGCACAACGGGGCCTATCCCTTCGTGTGGCCGCGCGACGCGGCGTACGCCGCCGTGACGCTTGCGCGTGCAGGCCATTTCCCTGAGGCCAGGGAGGTCTATCGCTTCCTGAAGGACGTCGCATACCGCGCCAACGACACGTGGGGGAAGGGCTTCTGGTACCAGAAGTACACGACGGACGGGTACATCGTTTGGAGCGCGCCTCAGGTCGATGAGACGGCCGTCGTGCCGTGGGGCGTCAAGTTCCAAGCTGACGCGACCGGCGACCTCGCTTGGCTCCAAGCGAATTACGGCATCGTGTACGAGGCCGCCCGGGCGAGCAGCGAGGACAGTTCGATCGACAGCCGGCTCTACTACGCGGATCCATTCAAGCTGATGTACTCGATGAACGTCTGGGAGGATCGATTCGACACGTTCATCTACTCGAACGCCAACATCGAGCGCGGCCTCCGGGATGCCGCCTCCGTCGCGACGCGGCTCGGATTCAACGCGGACGCGACGACCTTCACTCAGCGTGCCAACGACATCGCGCAGGGTGTCCGCGATCGACTCACCTGGAACGGCGAGAACTGCGACATCTCCCAGCTCGGCATCGTCTACCCGTTCCAGACGATCAGCCCGACCGACCCTCAGGCGAAGCTCGTTATGGATCGCATCAACGGGGTCGCAACCGATCGCTGGGGCAACAACCAGCCGCTCGTGAACTTCAGCGGCGAGTTCCAGAACACGATCAACCGGTACTGGGGCGATACGTACTGGAACGGGAGCGCCTGGTGGCTCACGACTCTCTGGTACGGCCTGTTCTACGCCGAACGCGGCGACTACACAAAGGGCAAAGGCGACATCGACAACCACAAGTCGCGAATCGACGTGCTCTTCCCCTTCTTGGGTCCGATCGGATTCGGAGCCGAGCAGATTACGCCATCGAACAGCCTCGTCTATCCGGACTTCCGGCTCCAGACCGCGTACCCCAACGCGTGGGAGTCGATGTCGACCTACATGGACTCGATCATGGCGTTCCTCGACTGGACGCCCGATGCGTTCGGGAACACGCTGCGCATCGCGCCGAAGCTCCCGACGAGTTGGCCGACCATGACCTTCAACAACCTGCGGATGGGCTCGCATCGGTTCAACATCACCTACTCGGAGAACACGAGCTGGATTACGCTGACGATCACGAACGTCACCGGGCTCCCCTGCAACCTCTCCGCGTGGATCAAGGCGCCGCGGGCGAACACATTTCTTGCAAAGCCGACGCGGAATGGAGTGAAGATCTCTTTGCTGACGGACAGCGTTGCGAACCGCGGCCTGGCCAACATTCCCCTAGCGACCGGAGCCGGCGCGACGACGACGGTTCGGGTCCTCATTGGACAGCTGGGCGGCCCTCCCGGGTCACCCTAGCGGTCCGGATTGCTCGAAACCTCCTGCCCCCGCCTCGTGCGGGGGCCTTTCTTTGCCAGAATGCGCCTATGCTTCTGTTTGTCTCCGCCGTCGTCGGATTCACTGGATTCACCCAACCCTCCGGGCTCACCACTCCCGAGAGCGTTCGTGAGGCCCTTCCGAAGCTCGATGCGTACGTGAAGAGTGCGATGGAGAAGACCCGTGTTCCGGGGGTTGCGGTGGTCGTCGTCTATCGCGATGAGATCGTATGGCTCAAGGGCTATGGCGTGCGCGAGGTCGGCAAGGACGCGGCCGTGAGCGAGAACACCGTTTTCCAGCTCGCGAGCATGTCGAAGCCGATTTCCGCCACCGTCGTCGCCTCGCTGGTCGGCAAGAAGGTCGTCTCCTGGGACTCCAAGGTCTCCAATCTTATGCCCGAGTTCCAGATGAACGATCCCTATCCGAGCCGCGAGGTTACGGTCCGCGACTTCTTCTGCCATCGCAGTGGTCTTCCTGGCGATGCCGGCAACGATCTCGAAATGACCGGGATCGATCAAGCGGAGATTCTGCGACGATTGCGGTATGTACCCGCCGCAAGTAGTTTCCGTTCGGCCTATTCCTATTCCAACTTCGGGATCACCACGGGTGCGGTCGCCGCGGCGAAGCCGACCGGATTGGACTGGCCCAGTCTTGCCGAACGCGAGTTGTTCAAGCCGCTGGGCATGGCTTCCACCAGCTACCGTTATGCGGATCTCCTCAAGCACGACAATCGGGCCACCCTTCACGCGCTCGAGGGCGGTGCCTGGCGCGCGCTGGCCAGACGGGAGCCCGACGCCCAAGCTCCGGCCGGGGGTGCGAGTTCGACCGCTCGCGATCTCGCCCAGTGGCTGCGTCTCGAGCTCGGTGGAGGCATCCAAGGCGGCAAGCGATGGATCGACGAGGCGGCCCTGTCGGAAACCCACATGCCGCAGATTCACCGAGGCGCGGACCCGATCACCGGCAACGCTTCGTTCTACGGGCTCGGCTGGAACGTAGAGTACGAGCCGAACGGCCAGGTTCGCTGGGGGCACGCCGGAGCCTTCAGCCAAGGCGCGCGAACTCTCGTCACCCTGCTTCCACAGGAGCAGCTCGGCATCATCGTTCTATGCAACGCGTTCCCGACCGGCCTCCCCGAGGCAGTCAGCGCCCAGTTCATCGACGATGCCCAACGCAGCAAGAAGACGACCGACTGGCTGGCACGATGGACCGCGCTATACGACACCTTCACGAAGATGATGAACGCGCAGGCCGAGCGCTATACCAAAGCTCCGACCTCGCCGCTGTCCTCCGCGCCCCTCAGTGCGTACGTGGGCCGATATGCGGGCGAGTACCTCGGCGAGGTCGAGGTCGTGGAGCGGGGCGGCAAGCTTGCCGTGCGTTACCCGGTGAGCGGCAAGGAGTACGTACTTCGCCACTTCAATCGCGATGTGTTCGTTTATGCGCCCTATGCGGAGAGTCCCAACGTCGACTATGGGGTCACCTTCACCTTGGACTCAAACGGGAAGGCTGCGACCCTCCAGCTGGAAGACCACGAGCTGCCCGGAACGGTGCCCTTGAAGCGCGTTTCGAACCGATCGAAACGCCATAATGGACTCCATGCCAGAGCGACCGATGCGCAACCTGGACGAGATCCGCGGCGAGATCGATCGCATCGACAGCGACCTCGTGCGATTGCTCAACGAAAGGGCGTCCCTGGCGCAGGAAGTCGGGAGAGTCAAGGGCCGCGATCAGAAGCCGTTCTTCACTCCCGAGCGCGAGCGGGAGATCTTTGATCGGCTCGCGACGGCGAATCCCGGGCCCCTCCGGGCGCCTCAGTTGCAAGCGATCTTCCGAGAGATCATCTCCGCGGCTCGGGCAGCCGAGAAGCCGCTCCAGGTCGCCTTTTGGGGTCCGCCGGCGACGTTCACGCACATCGCCGCCGTGCAGACCTTCGGTTCGAGCACGACGTTTCTCCCGCAGGACTCGATCCAAGACGTCTTCCTCGCCGTCGAGCACGGAAATGCCGACTATGGCGTCGCCCCGATCGAGAATTCAACGGCCGGAGTCGTGCCGGAAACGCTCGACATGTTCCCTCAGACGAATGTCAAGATTTGTGCCGAGACCTTTGTCGCCATCCATCACCACTTGGTGAGCTTGAGCGACGATCTGGAAGCGATACAGCGGGTCTACGCCGGACCGCAGCCGGCGAACCAGTGCAAGCGCTGGCTCCGCGGGAACCTGCCCCGGGCCGAGGTGATCGAGACGGTGCCCACGGCCAGGGCGGCCGAGAAGGCGCTGACCGATCCCCATGGAGCGGCGATCGCCAATCGATTCGCGGCCGAGACGCTGGGGATTCCAATTCTCGTCGACCACATCGAGGACAACAGCGACAACCGAACCCGCTTCATCGTCATCGGCTACAACGAGCCGAACAAGACGGGTCGGGACAAAACGAGCCTACTTTTCAACCTGCGCAACCGACCGGGCGAGCTGTATCGGGCACTCGGTGCGTTCGTCGAGCACGGCGTAAACCTGATGATGATCGAATCGCGGCCGGCCCAACGCGCGACCTTTGAGTACATTTTCTACGTCGACTGCGTCGGCCACCGAACCGATTCGAACCTCAAGAAAGCGATCGACGTGCTGAAAACGAGCGCGCTCGAAACCACGGTACTGGGGAGCTACCCGTCCTCCGAAGGACCGGAAACCTAACCAAGCGGAAGGTCGAGCGATCCCAAGACCTGCTCCGCGGCCCACGCGAGTTGCAGCAACTTCTCATCGGACATGACCGGACTCATGAGCTGGAGACCGACCGGCAGACCATCACTCAGTCCGCACGGGATCGAAATCGCGGGGAAACCGCCCATGTTCGCGGGGATCGTGCAGGTGTCGAGGAGCTTCAGGGCGAGAGGATCGCGGCTGAGTTCACCTAGGCGGAACGCAACCACGGGGCTCGTGGGCGAGATGACGGCGTCGAAGCGATCGAACAGCGTCTCGAACTCCTGGGCCATCAGGGCCCGCACTTGTTGGGCACGGACGTAGTAGGCGTCGTAGTAACCGGCCGAAAGGGCGTAGGTGCCGATCATGATGCGCGCCTTCACCTCGTGACCGAAGAGCTTGCCTCGGGTCGCGGCGACCGTGCCGACGTGGCCCGACCCGTCGACCTGCGAACCATAGCGGATACCGTCGAATCGGGCGAGATTGCTGCTCGCCTCGGATGGCGCGATTAGATAGTAGGTGGTGACCCCGTACCGCACGGAGGGCGTCGAGACCTCCTCGACGGTCGCCCCTTCAGCTTCGAGCTTGGCGCAAGCGGCCCGAACCGAATCCAGGACGCCGGGCTCGGCCGCGTCCGACATCAGCTCCAAGGGGAGGGCGAGGCGGATTCCGTGGAGGCGACCGGAGCGGAGGGCGTCGGTCGCGATCGGGGGCCTCGCGAGCGACGTGCTGTCTCTCGGATCATGGCCGCTGATTGCCGCGGCGAGCAACGCCGCGTCTTCCACATTGCGTCCAAACGGACCGATTTGATCAAGGCTCGATCCGAACGCCACGAGCCCATAGCGCGAGACGCGTCCGTAGGTCGGTTTGAATCCGACCACCCCGCAGAGCGAGGCCGGCATCCGGATCGAACCGCCCGTGTCGGAGCCGAGAGCAAGGGGGGCGATCCCACCGGCAACTGCGGCCGACGATCCCCCCGAGCTGCCTCCGGGGGAGCGATCGGGATCCCAGGGGTTGTGCGTCAGCTGGAATGCGCTGTTCTCACAGGAGGTCCCCATCGCAAACTCATCGAGATTGACTTTCCCCAACCCGACGAGCCCGGCATCCCTGAGGCGGGTACAGACGGTCGCGTCGAAGGGAGGGATGTACCCCTTGAGGACCTTGGATGCGCAAGTCGTCCGCTGGTCCGCGGTCGAAATGTTGTCCTTGATCGCCACGGGTACGCCCCCAAGCGGACCCGCGTCACCGGCGTCGATCTTGCTTTGCGCGACGTCGGCCTCGGCGAGGGTGCGCTCCGGATCGACCGTGAGGTAGGCCCCGAGCGTCGGATCTTTGCGCTGGATCGCGTCGAGATAGGCCTGGGCGACCTCGCGGGCGGCCACGTCACGCCGGCTCAGCAGGCGACCCAACTCCGCGGCTGAGAGCGTCGTCAGGCTCAAGCGTCAATCCTCGATGATCTTCGGAACCAGGAAGAGCCCAGCTCGAGTCGTGGCGGCGTTGCCCATCGCTCGTTCACGAGGCAGGCCGTCCTCAGCCATATCATCGGCAAAGACGTTGAGCAGAGCGACGGCATGGGGCTTCGGAAGCGTGTTCGAGACGTCCAGGTCGGCGATATCCTCGAAGTGCCCGAGCAGCGCGTTCAACTCGCCTTGAAACGCCAGCAACTCGGCCTCATCGAGATCGAGCCGCGCGAGATGGGCGACATGCTGGACTTCGTCGAGCGAGATGGACATGAGGACCATTATGCAACCTCGCATAATAGAAAACCGATGCCTCACACCCGTCGCCGCACGGTTTACCCGGCTGCCATTGCCATGACCGGTGTCCTGACGCTGATCGGTATCGTCACGACGCTTGTTCGTCCGCACTTGCCCGTCGACAAGCCGAACCGCCTGTTGACGGAGCCCGGAGACTACGTACAGGCGGCAAGCCATCAGCGGATCGACTGGTACCCGCTGGGTCCCGAGGCTTTCGCCCAGGCTCGCTTGCGCGATCGACCGCTCTTCATCGTCATCGGCGACCAATGGAGCAACGCTGCTCGCGCGGCCGACGAACAGGCGTTCCGGGATTCCGAAGTCGTCGAGCGGCTGAATCAGGACTTCGTTTGTGTGCGGGTCGATACGTCGATTTGGCCTGCGTGGCAGGGGATCTTCTTGCCGGTTAGCCGTGGACAACTCGACTTCGACCCTGGTTTCCAGATCTGGGTGCTCGACCCGAAGCTCCGGATGATCTTCTCGGCCCTTCGGAACGACCCGAACGTCCGCACCGACTACCGGTTCATCCTGCAGGCAGCCCGCGAGGCGAGGGCGACGTGGCTGCGCTATCAGGAGCTCGATCCCGCACTTGCCCCCGCGGGCGCCGACCAAGCCGCAGACCTGGCCCTACTCACCGAGGCTCCAGAGACCGAACCCGACTTCGCGCAGTTCAACGAACTGATCGAAGCGGCGATCGCCCTGGAGGGCGGCTTTCCCGAGCGGAACTTCCAGTACCCCCGACCCAATGCGTACCGGTACCTGGCTCGCATGGGGGAGACCGGTGCGCTCCGGGCTAGCCTCGATCCCCTGCTTCGCTCGTGCTTGGTCGATTGGCTCGACGGCGGTTTCTTCCGGCTGGCGTCGAGCCGAGACATGCGGCTCGTCGAGGCGGATCAGCTGGCCGTCGTCAACGCTGAGATGGCTTGGTGCCTTGCCCTCGCCTGGTCGAGGCGGCAGGACCCGCTCTATCGCGAGCTGTCTCTTCGCACGTTCGACACCCTGCTTTCTCGGTTCGCGGAGGACGGCTACGTCCGCGCCTACCGAGTTGATGCGACGAACGAGAATGGACGCAGTCAGCGGGCCGGATTCGACGTCGCCGAACTCCGCTCCGGCTGGATCACATCGCACTTCGATGCCGAAGACCGTCGGTGGCTCGCGCGTTACCTCGGCCTCGACCCGGTCAAGAACCCGCGTATGGTGCCCCGCCTCGTGGACCCCGACGACTACGAGCGAGATCCGGAACCCTATCGTCGCATGCTGGACCGGCTGCGCGAACTCAAAGAGAATGTCGACCTGGTTTATGGCGGGCTTCGCCTAGCCGATGTGAACGGCACCGTCTCGGCTCGCCTTGCTCAGGTCGCTCGGCTTTTCGGCGATGCGGAACGGGCGCGTCAGGCCTCGGACTTGTTCGATCGACTGTCGGCTTTTCGATCTGGCGTGGCGGAGATCGCACATTCCGATCGCAACGGGCTCACTCAGAAGCGTTGGCTCGGCGACTACGTCGGGTACGCCGACGCTGCCTTTCAGGACTATCTGGCAACCGGCCGCCTCGCCTCGATCCGATTGGGTCGTGCGGTGCTGAAGAGGGCGCTCGAGCTTTTCGAAATGGATTCTCCCGGCTTGTTCGCCTGCGAGCTGACCACCGAGCTTGAACCCGGGCCACCCGACCTGCGCGGCCCTCAGATCGCCGACGACACCCAAGAGTCCCCGGCCGCGACTTTGATCCGGGTTCTTTTTGCCTACAGCTGTCTTTATCGGAGTCTCGGAGCCCAAGAGGATCTGGCAACCGACGGTCGCTACTTCCTCGATACTGCGACTCGGGCGCTGCGAAAGCTGTCGACGGCGGCGCTTCGAATGGGGGTTCGTGGCGCCGGCTTCTTTGCGGCCGCCTCGATGGTGCTTGAGGACCGTTGCGCGATCGTCGTCGGCCCCGATGCTCTCACCGTCGCCAACCGGTTGGCCCAGCTCGCTCCCGACTCCATCGTCGCCCCTGCGTTCGGCGAGATTCGACCGGTGCTCCAGAAGCGAGGCCCCGGAATCTACGTGATCGAGCATAGCGTCGCGAAGGGTCCGCTGTCGATCGACGAGGCAGCGGCGAGGCTCAACCCCTGAGGAAGCGGTATCCGACTTCGCAATCCTGCCGGAAATCGGCGACGAGCGTCACATTCTGCGCGCGAAAGGCGAACTTCCTATCAGGGAAGCGGAGAATTCGTATTCTCGCAGGAGATTTGACAAGATGCAGATTCGTTCATGGATGCTGGCCGCGCTCGCGACGGTTCCGGGTGCCGCCATGGCAATTTCGGTCGACGGTTCGATTTCCCTCGGCGAGGGCTACAACACCGTCACTTATCAGAACAACTCGACAAGCTTCGGCGACAACTTCAACGAGCTCGACGGCCTGTTTGCCCTCCTTAACGGCAGCAAACTCAACATCGGCGTGACCGGCAATCTGTCGAGCGGGAACGCGATCGTGCTCTACCTCGACACCCAGGCCGGCGGCAACAACGTCCTGAACGCGTTTGGCGGCGGCGTGCCCAGCTATGTTTCCGGCCAGAACGGGATGCGGTTCGATGCCGGCTTCGCGCCCGACGTCGCGATCGCTTTGAATCGTTTCAGCAACGACGTGTACTACGACATCATCGACCTCGTCAACGGAGGAGGGTTCTACCTGGGGACCCACCCGATCTCCGGTGGCGGCACGATTGGGACCGGGCCTGCATGGTTCGACAATTCGAATACGTTGGGTGTCGGTGGCGGCACGGGCTTCGACAACGGCTCGTCGGCGAGTACGGGGCTCGAGCTCGACCTGAATCTGGCAAGCGTGATTCCGTCGGTGAAGATGATGGCGATGCTGACGAACAACGGGGACGGATTCTCGTCGAATCAGGTCCTTGGCGGCCTAGGCGGTGGTTACGATCACCTGGCTTTCGGGCCTGGCGGATGGTCGGGCAACTCCCGAATCGACTTCCAGAACATTGCCGGTGATCAGTGCCTGCTCGTTACGAACGTCGTGCCTGAGCCCGGCACGCTCCTGGCGATCGGAGCGGGTCTCGCCGGACTCCTGGCCCGACGGCGTCGCAAGAGCTGAACTCCCGTTTCTCGTCCACTCGGACGGCCCTTTCCGTCATGGAAGGGGCCGTTTTCCGGTTCAGGTGGGCGCGATTTTGAACCTGATGGCCTTCCCTACGCTTGACTTCTGCCCGAAATGATGCGAGAATAGGGAGAGGTCTGAGGGAATTAGACAGTGACGTTGCGGACTAGGAGGGTTCTGTGAACAAGAGTCTACGCACACTAGCGGCCATCGCCGGAGTGGCGGTCCTCGCTTGCGTGGCGAGTGCGATCGCTCTCGATGGCGACATCATCATCGATCGCGCGTTGAACAGCCCGGTGCTGAACGTGAAGTACACCGGCGCGGGCGTGACGCTCGTCGAGCTTCGCGTCAACGGCGTGAGCGTGGCAACCCGGAACGTGAGTGCCAAGGAGGCCCGCGGTGAGGTGAATTTCACGCTTGACATGGGCGCGCTCCGCGAGGGTGACAACGCGGTCGAAGTCCGCATGTACGACAGCTCCGGCAAGCTCGTCGGAACCCAGCAGAGCCGCGTTTCGACGGCCCAGGGCAATCCCGTCGCGCTCGAAGGCGTGCGCATGGGGCAGACGGTCACCGGTCCGCTCGAGATCAAGGTCGGTCTCAAGCGCGAAATCCGGAACGCCTACGTCAGCTTCTTCATCAACGACGAATTCAAGATCCTCAAGAACTTCCCGCCCTACACGTACCTCTGGGACACCACCCGGACGCCGAACGGCTGGTACGACATCGAAGCTTGGGTGGTCGATGAGAGCAACAACACCTTCAAGACTTCGAAGACCCGCGTCCTCGTGAACAACCCGAGCGGACGAACGGAGCGCCGGTTCGAAACAAGTGCCGGACAGGTCGATGTCGCCCCCACCGACGCCAAGCCGGCCAAAGTGACCGAACCCGGGCCCGCCAAGGTGGCACCCGATGCCAAGCCCGTCCAACCAAACGTGCCGCGCGAACCGTTGAGCGTGGCTCGCGATCCGATCGTGGCCCAAGTGACGGCCCCGGCCTCGGCCAAGGTCGCGAGCTCGGCCGGGATCACGACCGGAGCGAAGTCGATCGCCCCGACGGTGAAGCCTCAAGTCGGCGATAAGCTCCCGGCCGTAAAGAACACAGTGCCTCCGGTCAAGGTTGCGCCGCGCACCACTCCGGTGAATGCTGCCGCCGTTGCGAAGCCGATCGTCGCCCCCGCGCCCAAGGCCAACGTGACGAAGCCCGCGCCGGCCGCTCCGAAAGCCGTTCCTGCCGCCACGATCCGCAACGCATCCGCGGTGACGACCGCTGCGACACCGGCGATTACGTCGATCGCGAAGGGACAGCGCATCCCGAACATCGGTAACTTCACGATCCTCCTGAACTCACGAACCGTGCTCTTTCCGGATGTCCAACCCCGGGTGCTCGACGGCATCCCGTTGACGCCGTTCCGCCACCTGTTCGAGACGGCCGGCGGCAACGTCCGGTGGGTTCACGGAAGCAAGCAGGTCGACGCCGAGGGCCTCGGCAAGAAGATCCTGATCCGGATCGGCAACAAAATCGCCCTGATCAACGAAAATGAGTACACGCTTGAGCTGGCCCCGTTCATCGAGCGCGGCCGCACCGTGGTACCACTCAGCTTCGTGGCCGACTCGCTGAACGTCAAGGTCGACTACGATCCCGCAACCGGACACGTCCTGATCACCGAAGCCAAGAAGTAGGCGGTACCGGCATAGCTGAGCGGCCCGACCCCCATGGGGGTCGGGCCGATTCACATTGAGTCCTAGGACCTACTTTGTTGCTCGAAGGATGCGCACGAACCTGATTGGCACGGCTTTTGAGGATTCAACGCCACGACAGCCGGGAAGGCGGAACGCCTCCCTCGGAAACGGGGTCTGAAAGACCCGGGGACTCTGTGATGTTGGCTTTCAATCGTATCTTCATATTCGCAGCCTTGGTTGTGACCGTGGTTTCCGCCGCTTTCGCGCGGACGGATCCCAATTCGTTCATCAACCGTCCGGCACCCACTCACACGGCTCTGATGCGCGAGATCGAGCGCGACTCCGTCGTCATGGACCGGTACATGCGGCACTTCGCGATGACGCGCCAAGAGGTCATCGCCTACTTTTCCGTGTTGCGGCTGAAGCGACTCACCCATACCAATCCGTACACGGTCTACAACGTGCCGGACTCGGGCGAGCTCCGTTCGAAGGTCATGATCTTCAAGAAGGGCACGACGGTTTGGATCGATGAAGCCGGAAAGCCGATCTTGAAGGAGTCGTGTGGCAATCCGCTCACTCGGGGTCCGAGCAAGCCGGTCTCGGTGGACGAAGTGATGATCGTCGACATGCCGATCGAGCTCACGCCGCCGACCACGGAGACGGAGATCATCGTGGCTCGGGTCGATTCCCCGGAGCCGGCGGTGCCTCAGATCGTGCCCGATACCCCGACGACGACGCCCCCGCTTCGTCCTGAACCGCCCGCGCCGCCGGTCGAACCGCCTGCGCCGCCCCCTTCGTTCAAGGTGCCACCGTTCCTTTTCGCGATCCCGCCGTTCATCGCCATCATCCCGAAAGGACGCCATTCGTCACCGCCGCCGGTTCCGGAGCCGGGTGCGCTGATCGTCCTCGCGGCGGGGGTCGGCATGGTCGTCGCCGGGCGTGTCCGCAAACGCGGGAACTAGAAATCGTACTGGTTGATATTCTCCTTGGTGAAGATCATGATCCCGCCAAGGAGGATGTTCTCCCCGTCGATCCGCTTCTCGCCGAGGCGTCCGGCCTTCAGGCTCACCGCTCCCGGCTTCAGCGTTCCGTCCACGAGGGCCCTGGCGGCCTGGACGGTCAGGTAGCCAAGGTCCTTCGTGTTCCAGAGGATCACCGACTTGACGACGCCTTCCCTCACGTAGGTCTTCATGTCGTTCGGCGTCGAGAGCCCGGTGACGAGCACCTGGCCCGACTTGCCGGCTTGCTTGATCGCCTCTGCCGCCCCCGGAAAGGCGACGGAACTGATCGCGAAGATGCCCTTCAGGTTCGGATACGCCTTCATCAGGTCCTGAGTGACCGAGAACGCCAGCTTCTGGTCCTCGTTCGAGGGCTGTGTGGCGACAAGCTTGAGCCCGGGGTACTTGGCGAGGCGCTCCTTGATGAACTTGATCCACTCGTTCTGATTCGCCGCCGTAAGCGACGCGGTCACGATCGCAACTTCGCCGGTCGCCCCGTCGCCACCAAGGTCCTTCGCCATGGTGTCGACGAGTGCATAACCGATATCTTGCGCCGTCGCCTGGTTCACCATGAATTCACGCGCAGAGGGGTCCGCGTCGGCGTCCCAGGTCAGGACGCGGACGCCCGCATCGCGCGCCTTCTTCATCGCGGGCCCGAGTACGGCAGGGTCGTTTGGAGAAACAGCGATCACATCGACGCCCTGGGCCGTCCACTGGTCGACGAGCGCCACAGCCTCGGAAGCCTCACCGCTCGTCGGGCCGTCGTAGATCAACTCCACGTTGCCGAGCTCCTTGGCTGCCTCCATCGCCCCTTCCGAACAACTGGTGAAGTAGGGCACCCCCTTCTTCTTGGGAAGCATGGCCACTTTGATCGACTTCCCGGAATCGGCCTTCCCTTCTCCGGGCTTCTCTCCCGAACCAGCACCTCCGCCGGAGCTACACCCGCTGACCACGAGCGCCAAAACGACCAAGAAACCGGAGAAACGCTTCATTTCCACCTCACGCTGGCCGCGAAGCTACCCGATTTCGACTCTCGAACACCCTTTGAATCAATACCGAGACGATCAGGAGCGCGCCGAGGACGATCAGATTGAGTTCATTGAGCTTCCAATGCCAACTCACGAATTCGCGAGTCTCGTGGATCAGGGCGAGCCCGAGGACGAGTCCGATCACCGAGCCCGAGCCGCCCTCGATCTTCGCACCACCCAAGACCACCGCCGTCACGGCCTCGAGCGGCAGGCCCATACCCATGTCGGCTTTGGCGGTGTTGGTCCGCGCCACCGTCAGGACCGCCGCGATCCCGCACGCAAGCCCACACCCGGCGAAGAGAAGCCATTGAACCCGTGCGACCGGGATCGCCGAGAATCGAGTGGCCGACTCGTTCGTCCCGAGGGCGATCGTCCACTTGCCGAAGACGGTGCGGCCTAGGACGAGAGCGGCGAACATGGCCAGGCATAGAAAGACCCAACCCGGAATCGGCACTCCGAGCAGATTCTCATGGGAGAGAGCCAGGAATCCTTCCGGGTAGCCCGAGAGCGGACGCGCGGTGCTGATGCCTTCGGCGATGCCGCGATAGGCCGCCATCGTTCCGAGGGTGACGAGGAGCGGGTGAACCTTGAGCCGAGCGACAAACCAGCCGTTGATGGCGCCCTGAAGCGCTCCCGCCGCCATCGCGGCGATCGCAGCCCATCCGATCGGGACCCCGCGCTCGTGAAGGAGCCCCAGGACGACGGCGCAGAGGGCGAACATCGAACCGACGGACAGGTCGATACCGGCCGCGATCACGATCAGAAGCATCGGAATGGCCACGATCGCGAGCTCCCAGATGTGGGTCGACAACAACGCCTGGGCGCGAAGCGAGACGAAGCTCGGGTCGGCGCGCCATGCGTACAGCATCAACAGGGCCAGCAAGGCCGCCAAGGTCCACTCCCGGGCCTTCATCCGGATCTCCGGCGGCCGAGGGCGTCGGCCAATACCGCGGCGAGGATAACCAGCCCTTGGACGGCGCGCTCCCAATACACCGCCGACGGCCCGAGACGAAGAAAGATCAAGGCCGTACCGAGCATCCCGAGGAGCAACACACCGACCGCCGTGCCGCCGATCGAGCCACGACCGCCCCGGATCGACGTTCCACCGACGACGACCGCCGCGATCGCCATCAATTCCATTCCCCGTCCGAAACCGGACTCGATGACCTGGAGTTGCGTCGCGCTGAAGAGGGTGGCAACCCCGGCAAGGAGCCCGGTAAGGGCGAAAATCACGATTCGGATCCGATCACACGGCACGCCAAGACTGGCCGCGGCGTCGGGATTGCTGCCGATGGCGACGATCCGACGTCCGAAGGCGGTTCGTCCGACAAGCCAGGCGGAGGCGAGAATCACGGAGAGAGCCGCAACGATCGCCCACGGAACCCCCAGCATCCCTCCCGTGCCGAGGGTGCGCAACGAAGACGGGATGTTCTCGATCCAGCGACCCCCCATCGCGACCTCGGTGATGCCCTGAACGAGTGTCATCGTCCCGAGAGTGACGATGATCGACGAGATTCGCGCCTTGGCGACGAGAAACCCGTTCAGCAGCCCGACCCCGGCCGCTGCGCCGAGTGCCAGCAACGCGGCGATCGGCGGGGGAAGACCCCAGCGATCGGTCGACGCCGCGAGCCCGAGGACCGCCGCGGAAAGACCCATCGTCGAGCCGACCGAGACGTCGATTTCGCGAGCAAGAATGACCCAGGTCATCCCGCAGGCGACGATCGCCAGAGGCGCGACCTTCACCAAGATGTCCCGTGCGTTCGCCACGCTCAGAAAACTGGGATTGACGATCCCGACCACGAGGAGGAGCAGCGCAAGGAACGCGGCCACGAACACTTCGCGCGGCAAGGTTCGGCGGGACGGGAGATCATCCTCCTTCGATGAAGCGTCGACGGGTAAGGCAAGCGCCATCACCGCCTCCTGGCTCAGGCCGGGACCGGTCAGTTCGCCCGCCAGCCGACCTTGCCTCATCACGAGGACCCGATCGGACAGAGCGAGGATCTCCGGCAGCTCCGAAGAGATGAGAACGACCGCCACACCGTCATCGGCGATGTGTCTCACCAAGCGGTGAATTTCCGCTTTGGACCCGACATCGACGCCTCGGGTCGGCTCGTCCAGAATGAGTACCCGGGGTTGCGTGGCCAGCCATTTGCCGATCAAGACCTTCTGTTGGTTGCCCCCAGAGAGTGAGTTCACGGGGTTGCGATCGTCGCGGGTCTTGACGGCCAATCGCGCGATCAGCTGAGCGGACTCAGCAGCGACATCGCGACTTCGAACCCATCCGGCGGTGGAGAGTCGCCGCAGCACCGCCATCGTCGCATTGTCGCGAATTGGAAGACTGAGATGGAGCCCCTCGTGTTGGCGGTCTTCCGGGACGAGCCCGATCGCCGGGTTGGGATGCCGCAAGTCGATCGGCTCATGATCGAGGCTCACGGTTCCCGAATCGGGCAGATCGATTCCGAAGAGCGACCGCGCAAGCTCGGATCGTCCGGCGCCGACGAGCCCGGCCAGACCGACGATCTCCCGAGCGCGGACATCGAAGGATATGTCGCGGTAGGCACCGTTGCGTCGGAGATTCCGGACTTCGAGCACCACCTCGCCGGCCGAGGAGGATCCCGGCTCCGGCGTCAGCACTTCGCGTCCGACCATTGCGTGGACGATCGCCTCCCGCGAAGCCTCGGCGATCGGCCTTGACCAAACAGTGAACCCATCCCGTAAGACGGTCACTTGGTCCGCCAGTCGAGCGACTTCCTCCAAGCGATGGCTCACGTACAGAATCGCGACGCCGCGGGAGCGCAGCCGATCCACCACTCGGAATAAGGCTTCCGACTCGGGTGCAGACAGCGAACTGGTGGGCTCGTCGAGGATCAGGAGTTTGCATTCTCGGCTCGTCGCCCGGGCGATCGAGACCATCTGCCGCTGGGCCGGGCTGAGCCTCCCAAGCGGTTCGGTCGGATCGAATCGCTCTCCCAATTCGGCGAGAAGTCGACGCGCTTCATCGAGCATGAACGCCCGACAAAGCCAGAAGCCTCCGAGGCGAGAAGTCTCTCGCATGAGGCCGATGTTGTCGACCGCATCGAGGTCCGGGAAGGTCGTCGGCTCCTGGTGGACGATGACGACACCGGCGACTTCGGCCTCGCGGACGCCGCGCCAAGCCACCGATTCCCCATCAAGCAGGACGACGCCGGCATCAGCCATGAGGGCTCCGCAAAGGATGCGGTTCAGGGTCGACTTACCTGCCCCGTTTTCGCCGCACACAGCATGGACTTCCCCGGCTTGGATCGTCAAGTCGACCCCGGCAAGCGCGCGCACGCCGCCGAAGCTCTTTTCCAACCCTCGCGCCTCGATCAGCGGCATGGGTGACAGTGTACGCCGGTCGGGTCACGGACGCAACCTAGCTCCCGGCGAGGCGTCTAAAGAAACATCATGAAAGCGAATGTCCTCGTCCTCGCCATCGCGCTCATCCTCATCGCGAGCCGCCCCATGGCCCAGTTCGTCGGCTACGAAAAGGGGATCGTGTGGGGTAACTACCTCTCCGGCACCGACTGTGGCATCACCAAAGCCGGTGTCCGCGTTCTCGTGACCGAAGGCGACTGGCAGAAGTACTGGTCCGAGTTGAACGGGGGAAGGGCCCCCGCCTCCAGCGCCCCCCGCGACATCGACTGGAACAAGGAACAGCTGATTGCGATCAACCTCGGACAACGCCCAACGATGGGCTATCAAGTGTACGTGGAGTCGATTCGCCGCAACAATCCTTCCGAGTACGTCGTGCAGTACGTCGAGACGACGCCGATGGCGGGTCAGATGGTGCCGCAAGCCGTGTCAAGCCCGTTCGCGATCATCAAGTTGGAGCGAGCCCTCGGCAACCCCACATTCGCCCAGCGAACGGCCGTCCAGCGGTACTTCGGCAGTTCATGGGGCAACAAGGGTGGCTGTGGTTGCAAGTGCGGCTGCTCGTCCTGCAAGTGTCACTGAGCCCGCCGGCTCAGTGACAGCGTTCGGACAGGGCGCAGGACCACTGGGCCCAGTAGGCCCGATGGCAGCAACGGTGTGTCTTTGAAGTTGTGGCGCCAGGTGGTGAACGTCTTCCGCCGCGGCTCAGGTCGGGAAGTGCCGTTCCTGAACCATTCGGGCCATGTCGTCAGACGGTCGCCGTTCCATCCCATATCGTCGGGGAACTGTTCGTCGCCGATCAGGCGGTTGACCCAGAGATTCGTAACCTCGACCTCGAGCGCGTTGGCGCCGGCCTTCGCCTGCGGCGTGATGTCGATGCGGAACGGGGGCTTCCAGAGCGTCGCGATCAGCCGCCCGTTGAGTTTGACCCGGCACATCTCCCGCACGTCCCCGAGGTCCAAGATCACCCGTCTTTGAGGGCCGAGCATCGACCCGGGAACGTCGAGCGTTCGCGAGTAGGTTGCGGTACCCGAGAAGTGCTTGATGCCGAAGTCCTGGCTCGCCGACCAGGACTCAAGGGTCGGCACCTTGATTCCCGAGGGCACGTCCCAGCCGGGTGGAAACGCGATCGTCCAATCTCCGGTCACGGGGATCGCGCTCAGTTCGCCCCCGACCCGTTTCGTGATGTTCGGTCGGCCGGGAGAGACCAGGTTCAGACCGCCAGGCCTCCAGAACCGCACTTCGTTCCCGACGATCTCGTAGTCGGGGGGAGTTCCCTCCTCGGGCAGGTCGCCGAGGGCGAAGCTCTCGTTTTCCCGGAGCGTTGCCGTTCGCACCTCCCCGCCCAATTCATAGGTAACGGTCAGGGTCTTCAAGATGTTGACCGCGGGATCGCCGCCGAGCGCGGTGTTGCTCGCCCGGATGCGGATCGAGTGGGGACCGGCGGCCTGGGCGACCAGCTTGGTGACATCGACGACCCTCCCGCTCGCCATGTCGCCATAGACTGCCTTGAGGATCGTCAACTTCGGCTTCGGCCCCGCGCCGAGAACCTCAAACCCAGTCTCGCGGATACTCGCGAAATGCGGGACGGGACGGGACGAGGGGCGAAAGACGACGAACACCGAGCCGTTGCTTTCGAACCGAATCGGCACTTCGATCCTCTGTTGCGACAGAGTGTCCCACACAGGTGCGTCGGAGATTTGGCCGTTCTCCGGGTTCCACAGTTGGACACGCTTCATGCCCCCGCCGACCCGGAACCGACACTTGACGGTCCGTGGATACGGTTCCGATGATGCGACGAAATAGACCTCGTCGGCCCCGACCCGGCGGTGGATTGCTCGCACTTCGCGGGCGTCGGCCTGGAAGTCAGGGGCTTGCCGCAGGGTCGTCATCACCGTGCCGAGGTCCGCGCCCCAAAAAATCTGTCCTTTTCCGACCTTGCGTCGGCCGGAGGCGGCTCGGGCCGGTCCCCAGACAGCGTCGGCCATGGTGGCCAACGCGACATCGCCGGCCCGGGCCGCTTCGGCCAGGCTCGGCGTGGCCGTCGGCTTCGGGCTGCTGATCACCGCACCGGCCTCGGCCAATTCGCGGATCTTTAGTGCCACGGGAAGGGTCATCTTCGTCCCCAGGGGCAACGCGAGGAGGGCGTAGGATGCCCCGTTGGGGAGGACCAGGCGACCCTGTTCGACCCGTAGTGACATCAGGGGATCCAGGCCACAGAAGTCGAAGTCGTAGCCGGCCGGGATTTCCGGGAGGCTCTGTCCTTCGCCGGCGTAGCTCTGCGGCGCGTCTTCTCCGGCGAAAAGGAGGATGTCGGCCACGAACTGTCCGCTTTGCAGCATCTGTTGGCAGCGGCTCACGTAGAGGTTCCAAGCCGGCATGAAGGGCCAGATGGTGTTGCCCCGATCGACGTGCGATCCCCAAGGGCCCATCGTCATGCCCGGCAACACCGGCTGCGTCCACGGCTGGTGCGCAAAGCGGTGGTAGATGATCCGATTGATCCCGAGCGTCATGGCGTGGTCGGCAAACGGCTTCCACTGCCGTGGCTGATTGCGCCAGCCCGCCTGGTCCGGGGTGGCAGTCAGAGCCTCTGCTCCGACGATCGCGTGGCCATAGACGTGCGCGACCGACGAGGCGTGCTTGACACTCGCGTTGATCGTCGTGTCGCCCACCCAATACTCACCCATGATGAGGTCCGCCGGCTTCGCAAACGTGAATGGGTCGAAGTTGCCGTTCCCGTACGGCTCGATCGCGAGTTCGAGCCCCTTCTCCTTGAGTCGGGTCGCGAAGTGACCGCTGTAGTTTTCGGCCCATAGCTCGGCCAGCGTGCGGCGGAAGTCGAAGAGAAAGCCGAGCGTGCGCCGTTCATCGCCGACGACGAGGCCGGCCAAGGTGGGCAGGTAGGGTAAGGCGTCGTAGCCCCGGCGGGCCCGGAATTCTTCGAGCATCCTGCCCGTCCAGTTGTTGTAGCCCGTCTCGTAACTGTCGATGAGCACCGTCGTCAAACCTCGGCGCCCGGAACGCGGTTCGGCTTGAGCGAGGAGCGGGTCAAGTCCCCCCGCAAAGAACCGGTCGAGCGACTCCCGACTAAGCTTGTCGACTTCGTAGCCACGCCCGCTGTCCCGACTCGCGACGTTCTGGGAGCCAGTCAACGTTTCGCCGATGCGGAGGAGCGTGTGGGTCCCCGCCGGCAGG
>ERZ761602.249-NODE-249-length-128159-cov-6.065057_pt1 | contig 128159 bp, 117 predicted proteins | sample MGYA00512165_ERZ761602 | MGnify/ENA primary metagenome ERZ761602 (study PRJEB28899, sample SAMN02445085) | bioreactor sludge metagenome | biome: EBPR sludge; isolation source: Thorneside wastewater treatment plant | place: Australia: Brisbane, Thorneside...
GGCGCACCTCCAGACTTCCCAGCGTCCCCTTGGCGGCGTGGAGGCGCACCTCCAGCGCGCCCACCTCAGCATGATCCAGCTCCAGGTGGACCGCGGCCAGGGCTGGACCGACCTCGCCTTCGACACCACCCCCGGCTACCTCGACACCCAGCCCCGCCCCGCCACCCTCACCCAGTGGAAATACCGCGGCATCTACCGCGTCGGCGACACCCCCGTCGGCCTCTGGAGCGCCGAAGCCACCGCCGTGGTCGGCGGGTGAGCGTCTGCCGAAGAACTTTTTCACCCAAATCAACACACACTGCACCCATGAAACTGAAATCAATACTCCAAAGCATCCTGCTCATCACACTGCTCCCTGTCTTCCCCTCATGCACCGCCATGATGGGAGACCCTGAATCAGGCGCGCCAGGCCTCGTTTATGGCCTTTCAGGCGGCCTTATCCGCACCAAGGCCAACCGCCAGGCCGCTGAAACCGTGCGCCGCAACATGCGCGAGGAGGCCGACACCAACAAGGACGGCACTCTCGACGCCAGCGAGAACATGGCCTACACCGAACGCGCGGCGGATTTTGACGCCTTGGAGACGCGCAGCCAGGCCACCGCGCTGCTCGGTCTCGTCGGCGGCGTGGCAGGAGCGGTTGTCGGCAACAACACCAGGCTGGGGACTCTCGGCGGCGCGCTCATTGGCACTGGAGCAGGCGCCCTGGCAGGCAATGCCTACGGCCGGAAAGTGGCGGCGACGAAGCGCTCCTACGCCCTCGCGGAAGCCGAACTGGACTCCAACATCCAAATGACAGCCCAGCTCAACAAACAGGCTGAAACCTTCAACAAACAGCTCGGCTCACGGATCGCCACCCTCAGGCAGCAAAACAACAGCCTCAGCCAGCGCACCACAGCCGCGCGCGGCCGCAACGACCAAATCCGCGCGGCGCAGACGGAGGCGCAGAGGATCATCCAGGACAGCGACGCGCAAATCCAGCGGCTCAACCAGGAGATCGAAACCCAGAACGCCATCCTGAACGCCAACAGGCTCAGCGCCACGCCGCAGCAAACAGGCGCCCTGCAGTCCTGCCTGGCCGCCCTCCAGAAAAACAAGGCGGGAGCCGAGGCACTCAAGTCCCAGGCGCAACTTCTGCAAACCAGTTATGGAACCGCGCGCTGACACCCCCCCAAGGCTGCTTTGGCGGTCTTTGACCCTGATGGCATGGCTCGCAGCCCTCACAGGCTGCGAGTCCACCAGCGATCCAACACGCGGAGGGCTGTTCGGCTACTGGTCGAGCGGCCCTGGCAGCTATGAGGGCAGGCTGGCTCAAAGAAGAAACACACTTCAAGAAATGCAGGCAGCCAGCGCTGAACAGCAAACCCAAACACAAAGACTGGCCGCATCACTTGCCCTTGAGGAAAGCCGGACCAAAAATCTTTCTGCCGAACTCGCCAGGCTGGACTCTGAGGCGCGGGCGATGGAAAAATCCGCCACAACGACCGCCCAGAAACGCGCCATTTCGGAAGTCCGTCTCAAGGTGGCTCAAGCCAGGGCAAAGGCGGCGGCGTTGCGTGGAGCAGGCAGTACTGACTCAGGCAGGATGACCACGGAAATCAACGCCCTGCGCAGTTCATTGGAAGAAATCAAATCACAAATCAGACCATGAAAACTATCCAGCAGAGCAAAACCATAAAGATGACGCGTGTGACGGCGTTTTGCGCGTGCCTGTCAGTGGCGGGCATCTCCCAAATGTTGCAAGCGCAGTGGACCGTGGCGGAGCGAAACGCGATGCTGAGACACCTCGACCAGCAAATCCGACAACAGGAGCAGCATGGCATGCATGAGAACGCCAATAAGTTGAGGCAGCTCAAGCAGCAAGCTCTGGGAGCACCTGTCAGCAGTGGAACTGAAAGCTTGCCAACATATCAGACAATGCCGCGTTCATCTCTGAACAGCTATACCTCGCCTCAAGCGCTCGCCGCCTTTGGCCAGCTCGGAATGACACTGGGAAACGCGATCAGCCAATCAATCGCCAGGCAAAAAGCCAGGGAGGAGTTGGATCAGCTTCAACATCAATATCATTCGCCGGATCAATTCCCAGGCCGGCAAAACACCGCGCAACGTGCCCTGGAGGAGCTCCAACGCCAATATCAGGAAATGACCGGGCGGGATGCCGAAGCGCGGCAGCAGCAATCACAGATCAAAAGTGACCTCGCCGACTTGGAGAAACTTCAGGAGGACATTTTGAAAAACATCTCGGCAGCAAATCTGGATCCCAAACTTTTCAACTTGCAGGATTTCCCGGAGCTGGCGGAATTGCAGAAAGAGATCAAACGCCTGGAAGACGAGCTTGACCGCATGGATCAAGTGCTGGGCAAGCTCCCGCCGGAACCTCAAAACATCATGAAAAGCTGGGAGGGCGGGGTGTGGAATGAGGAGACCCAGTCTTGGGATACCCACAAATCGGATGATTTGCTGGTGTGGGGAAAGGATGGTGTCGGTCGCTGGGCCGAGAAAGATCAGGTGGTCTGGTTAAGCGGACAGTCGGGGAGCGAAGCTCTCGCAAGCCTTTCCGGCGGCAAGTCAAAAGACCCGATGCAGAAGTACATCATCAAAGCGGACAATCCGAAACACGCGGACGGCTTTGACTGGCATGAATACAGCAAAGACCATGAGCAGCCGAGGATGGCAGAAAGCGGCAATGCGGTGAGGAGTGAAACCATCAATCATGTGCGCCCAGGGCAGTTCAACCTTGATCCGAAAAACCTGAACGACTGGCGAATCGTTCTGAATGAGGAGTCCACCCCAAAGGCGCCCCAAGTGAACTTTTTCCCTTCAATTCCTGAGTGGACTGAGCCTCTTCAAGAACTGCTTCAACTGCCAGTGACATTATACAATTACGAAACTGAAGAAAAGAGGCGGACTTCGATCGGGCTAAATGGAGCGGGTGTGCTGTTCGAGGCAGATAAAAACAAGCCAGTGATAAGAACCGAGGTGAACTTCGGGCTTGGCGGACCTTATGTATTTGGAACGATAATAAGGGAGTGCGACCTCAGAAATGGCGTCTGCGTCAGTGATTACGAATTAGGCCCCCGAATTCCGATCATTCAGTTCCCCGGCCAGGCGGCCGAGGAAAAGACAATTGGGCAGATCATCAGGGACCACGATATCTTCGGTGATCTGCAAAGATCACTTCAAACTGCTCCAGTTGTTATCCCTGGGAAAAATGGCGGGCCGGATATTTTGATCAACCCCGAACTACATGGCCAAAATCCAAATGGCCTCGGCACCCTTATGAAAGGACCGGTCTGTGAGCAGCCGGAGATGCCATCGTCAAAATATTTTAAACCGGTGCAAAACGAAACTTTCAAGGGATCGGACATGCCTGCTCCGCTTTTATTCAGATGAAAGGCACCTTCACCCCCGGCTGGACCAGCGCCAGGCTGCCCGCCTTCCACGGCGTGCTGCTGGGCAAAGGCGCCAACCAGGGCGGCTGGGGCTTCTTCCTCAGCAACCAGACCGGCGACCTCAATCCCGAAAGCGGCAGCGTCTTGCTGGCCAAGTAACTCTGCCCTCTCTCGTCGCGACTGCTACGGGGCGGTTAGCCTGAATCTTCTGGTGCCTCCGCGTCATGCGCCGTTGGAACGGCTTGGGCCGCATTCGACAAGCTCAAAGATGGAATTCGTTCATCCCTGCCCGCCGAGTTTGCATCATGCGGCAGAACGCTGCGTGATGCCTGCGGGTGCGCGACTTGGGTGTTGTATTCAAAATCAGTTTCGGCCACGCCGCAGGGGGCGGGCGTGTCGTTGCCGTGTCACATCTCTGGTTGAGCGCCGGGGCTTTGCTGCTATCAAGCAGGCGCTCGGGCGGGAAATTCACCTGCCTGCTTGCCAAAACCCCGAAGATTAAGCATACTTAACAAAATCAACTCATGGACGATCTGACCATTGTAGCAGTGACCGGGCGCGAAGTTCTCGACTCGCGCGGAAACCCCACCGTGGAGGTGGATGTGATGCTGGAGGGCGGCGCCATCGGACGCGCCGCCGTGCCCAGCGGCGCCAGCACCGGCGAGCACGAGGCTCTGGAATTGCGCGATGGCGACAAGAAGCGCTACCTCGGCAAGGGCGTGCTCAAGGCCGTGGACGCGGTGAACAACGAGATCGCCGACTGCATCATCGGTAGCAACGCCGCCGACCAGGTGGGGCTCGACAAGGCCATGCTGGAGATTGACGGCACGCCGACGAAGTCCAAACTCGGCGCCAACGCCATCCTCGGAGCCTCCCTCGCCGCCGCGAAGGCCGCCGCCACCGCTCTTGGCCTGCCGCTCTACAAGTATGTGGGCGGCCCGAACGCGAAAGTGCTGCCGGTGCCGATGATGAACATCATCAACGGCGGTGCCCACTCGGATGCTCCGATTGACTTCCAGGAGTTCATGATCATGCCGAAAGGCGCGCCGAGCTTCTCCGAGGCGCTGCGCTACGGCGCGGAGGTCTTCCACGCGCTGAAAAAGATCCTGCACGATCTGGGCCTGAACACGGCGGTGGGTGACGAGGGCGGCTTTGCCCCCACGCTGAAGAGCGCCAGCCACGCGCTGGAAGTCATCGCCCAGGCCATCGAAAAGGCCGGCTACAAAATGGGCGAGGACATCTTCATCGCGCTCGACGTGGCCTCCTCCGAGTTCTTCGACAAGGCGAAGAGCAAGTATGTCTTCAAGAAGAGCGACAAGTCCGAGCGCACCGCCGCCGAACTCGTGGCCTACTACGCCGAGTTGAAGAAAAACTTCCCCATCATCTCCATCGAGGACGGCTGCGCCGAGAACGACTGGGACGGCTGGGCCATCCTGACCAGGGAGCTGGGCGGCAGCACGCAGCTCGTGGGAGACGACCTGTTTGTGACGAACACCAAGTTCCTCCAGAAGGGCATTGACCAGGGCATCGCCAACTCGATCCTCGTGAAAGTGAACCAGATCGGCTCCCTGACTGAGACGCTTGACGCCGTCGAGCTGGCCCACCGCCACGGCTACACCGCCGTCATGAGCCACCGCTCCGGCGAGACGGAGGACTACACCATCGCCGACCTCGCCGTGGCCACGAACTGCGGCCAGATCAAGACCGGCTCCCTCTCCCGCAGCGACCGCATCGCGAAATACAACCAGCTCCTGCGCATCGAGCAGGAACTCGGTGAAAGCGCCGTCTTCGGCGGCCGCATGAAAGTCTGACAAACCCGCACCCCGGCACCGCCATGACGCACGATGATTTCTCAATTGAAGAAGCGCCGCCCAGCCAGATCGAGCGCTGGACGCGCACGCTGATCGGTGTGGCGAAATTTTGCATCCTGCTTCTGGCGGTGCCGGTGATCATCCGCATCCACGAGATGCCGCTGGCGGAGCAGAATGCGATGCGCGCCAAGCTGGAGGAGATGAAGGCCGGGCGCGATCTCCTGCTGGCCAGGCGCGACATGCTTCTGCGCCAGGTCGAGTGGATAAAAAACGACACCGGCTATCTGGAAATCCGCGCCCGCGACCATGATGAAGTTCACAAAAAGGGCGAGTATGTGATCCGCTTCGAGGACTGACCCATGCGTTTTGCCTTTTTCCTGCTCGCCCCGCTGCTTCTGGTCCAATGTGTGGACCCCTACGGCAATCCCATGCCGATGTTCGGCCCCTACACGCCGCCGCCCTACTCTGACGGACGCGAGCAGCACCGCAGCCAGGCGCGCGAGCAGGATCAGCGCCTATACTCCGAGGCTTATGAAAGGGGCCGCGCCGACGGCTGGAATGACGCGCGCTCAGGCATGGCGCGCAATCCCGCGCGGGGAGCCCAGGGCTACGCGCCCGCCCATGCCACCGCCTATCAAAACGGTTATCTGGAGGGTTTTGGCGCCTTCCAGCCCGCCGCGCAGCCACCCTACATCCCGCCCGGTGTCCAGCCGCCCGCGCAGCAGCCGGCTCCTGTGAATGACCCCGCCTACAACCAGGGCTATGACTACGGCCTGCGCGACCGCGTGGCGGGCCGTCCGCGCGATCCCGACGCGCATGTCGGACGCTACGATCCGCGCTACCGGCGGTCGTTCGAGCGCGGCTACCAGGACGCCTACGATTCCGCACGCTGACCGCGGCAAAGCGGCAGGGGTTTTCATGGGGAACAGGAACCCCGTCTGTTCGCGCAGGCATGGATGCCCGCGCGCCATGCGCCTTCTGTCATCGTGAGTCAAATTCCCGCTGCTCCGCTTGTCACCACCGCGAGAATCAGTGATTCTTAGCCAGGGCCACGAGCACGGCTTTCTGCGCGTGCAGGCGGTTTTCAGCCTGGTCGAAAATGACATCGGCCTGGGCTTCGAGCACCTCCTCGGTGATCTCCTTGCCGCGGTAGGCGGGCAGGCAGTGCATGACGATGGCGCCGGGCTTTGCCTGCCCGAGCAGGGCGGCATTCACCTGCCAGGGGCGCAGCGTTTCGATGCGGGCGGCGGCCTCCTCCTCCTTGCCCATGCTGACCCAGACATCGGTGTAGAGCACGTCCGCGCCCTCCACGGCGGCGCGGGGGTCATCGGTGACGTGGACGGTGCCGCCGGGCACGCGCGACATGAAGTCGGCGGCGGGCTGGAACTCCTTCGGCGCGCCGATGACGAGTTCGAAGCCGAGCTTGGCGCTGGCCCAGATCCAGGAGCGCGCGACATTGCAGTCGCCATCCCCGAGGAAGCTGACGCGGCGGCCTTTCCAGGAGCCGAAGCGCTCGGCGATGGTCTGGAGGTCGGCCAGGATCTGGCAGGGGTGCTCGTCATCGGTGAGCGCGTTGATGGTGGGCAGGCCGCTGTAGGCGGCGAAGTCCGCCACATCCTGCTGGGCGAAGGTGCGGATGATGGCCCCGTGAACCATGCGCCCGAGCACGCGCGCGGTGTCCTTGATCGGCTCGCCGCGTCCGAGCTGGATGTCCGCTGAGGAGAGGAACATGCTCTGGCCGCCCAGCTCGCGCACGCCCACTTCGAAGCTGACGCGGGTGCGCGTGGAGGACTTGCTGAAAATGAGCGCCCACTGCTGGCCAGTGAGGACCTGAGGGGAGGCGTGGCGGCTTTTCTTCAAGACCGCGGCCTGCTCCAGCAGGGATTCGATTTCGGCGGCGGTGAGTGCTTCCAGGGAAAGGAGGTGTTTCATGGGGGGGAATGCGGAGGGCGGATTGCGAAATGCGGAATGCGGATTGCGGAATGGGGACCCACGTGCCGCCCCATTCCAATGGGGTGAGGGTTGTGGTTGCTGGTGGAGGGCGGAATGCGGAATGCGAAATGCGGATTGCGGAGGGGGACGCCGCGGGGCGGGTTAGGCGGCCAGGGTGTCGAGCACGGCCTTGAAGATGCGCAGGCCCTCGTCGGCCTCGGCTTCGGTGAGGTTCATGGGGGGGAGCCAGCGCACGACTTTCGGCCCGGCGGGCACGACGAGCAGCCCGGCCTGGAGCAGCTCCCAGGCCACGTAAATGGAGGGCGGTTTGCCCGAGTCCCGCACTTTTTCCATGCCGGCGAGGCGCGCCTCGTCCAGCTCGAAGCCGATCATCATGCCAAAGGCGCGGATGTCCGTGAGCAGAGGATGCCGCCACGCCACCACCCCGCCCGCGATGCGCCGCCCGAGCGCGGCGGAGTGGGCGATGAGGCCATCACGCAGGATGATGCCGAGCGTGGTCAGCCCCGCCGTGCAGGCCAGCGGGCTGCCGCCGTAGGTGGTGCCGTGGGAGCCGGGGCCGAGCAAGGACGGCAAAGTTCGAATTTCGAATTTCGAATTTCGAATTTCCCTCTCCCGAATCCAAAAGGCACCGAGCGGATAGCCGCTGCCGATGGACTTGGCCCAACTGATGACATCCGGCACGATCTCGTCACCGGGCACGATGCTGCGCCAGCCGCAGCTCTCCCCCGTGCGCCCGAGGCCGCACTGCACCTCGTCGAGCAGGAGCAGCAGGTCGTGCTCGTCACACAGGGCGCGCGCGGCGCGGAGAAACTCGGCGCTCACCGGCTGCACGCCGCTTTCCCCCTGCACGGGCTCGAGCATGATGGCGACGGTGCGCTCGGTGATGGCGGCCTTCAGCGCGGCCGCGTCATTGAAGGGCGCATAGACAAAGCCGGGGACGATGGGGCCGAAGCCGCCGTGGATTTTCTCCTGCGCGGTGGCGCTCATGGCCCCGAAGGTGCGGCCGTGGAAGCTGCCGGTGAAGGTGATGATCTCATAACGCGGCGTGCCATCCGCCAGGGGTGTGGCCGCGCCGTATTTGCGCGCCAGCTTGATCATGCCCTCGTTGGCCTCGGCGCCGCTGTTGCAGAAGAAGCACTTGCCGGGGATGCGCACGAACTCCTCCACGATCATGCGCGCCAGCTCCGCCTGCTGGCGGATGCAGTACCAGTTCGAGACATGGATCAGCGTGCGCGCCTGCCGCGCCAGCGCCTCCGCCAGCTCCGGGTGCGCGTGGCCGAGCGGGCACACGGCCACGCCGCCGGCGAAGTCGAGGTACTTTTTCCCCTCGCGGTCCCACAGCCACGGCCCCTCGCCGCGCTCCGGCCAGATGGGGAAGCGCCCGTAATTGGGCGCCACATATTGCTCCAGCCATGCGGGGTCGAATTCAGTGTCGTCTGCCATCGTGTCTGTCTCTGGGGGAAAAGGTTCGTCTGCCGGGGAATGCGGGCCTCACAAATGAATCTCGGTGCCGATTCCGACATCGGTGAAGATTTCCAAAATCAGCGCGTGCGGGATGCGCCCGTCAATGAGGTGGACCTTGCCCACGCCGCCGCGCAGGGAGGCCAGGGAGGAGTCCACCTTCGGGATCATGCCGCCGCCGATGACGCCCTCGGCCTTGAGTTGGGCGATGGAGTCGGGATCGAGGGTGGGAATGAGGGTGGACTCGTCCTTGGGGTCACGCAGCACGCCGCGCACATCACTGAGGAAGATCAGCTTGGTGGCCTTCAGCCGCGTGGCCAGGGCGCAGGCGGCCAGGTCGGCGTTCACATTCAGGGTGCGCCCGCTGGCCGTCTCCCGCGCCACGGGCGAGACCACGGGCACGAACTCGCCTGCCACCGCTGCCTGGATGAGGCCGGTGCGGCAGTCATTCACCTCGCCCACCCAGCCGAGGTCGCCCTTCATTTTCTCGCCAATGAAGACCTCCGTGCCCGGCAGCCCGACGGCCTTGCCGCCGAAGGTGTTGATCTTCTCGACGATGCCGGGGTTGATGACGCGCGCCAGGGTTTGCTCGACGATCTTGATGGTCTCCTCGTCGGTGACTCTCATGCCATTGATGAAGCGCGCCTCCAGTCCGCTCTCCTGCATGGCCTTGGAGATGGCCTTGCCGCCGCCATGGACGATGACGGGGTTGATGCCGACGGCTTCGAGGAAGACCACGTCGCGCAGAAACAGGTCCACCTGCGCCGGGTCCTCCATGGCGCTGCCGCCCACCTTGATGAGAAAGGTGTGGCCGCGGAAGCCCTGCATGTAGGGCAGGGCTTCGAGCAGGACGGAGGCTTTTTCGGCGGCGTTCATGGCGGACGGGTATGGTAAAGAAAATGGAGAAATGGAAAAGCGGGCGGTTGCGGGCAGGTTGGCGGTGCCGGTCAGAAACCAAAAGGCTGCCTGCTTGCGCAGGCAGCCTTTGCGGGTTGGATTTTCCCTCAACGAGCCGGGGAAATTCAGACAGGGGAAACGGGGGCGTCGGCGGCGGGCTTGGGCATCGTGAAGCGGAAGCGGATCTTGCCGCGTTTGGCGGCGGCGCGCGCTTTGCGCTTGGTGCGCTCCTTGGCGGTCTCGTGGGAGCGGGGGCGGCGCATTTCTTCGAGAATGCCCTCCATTTCGAGCTTGGTCTTCAGGCGCTTGAGGGCGCGGTCCACGGGTTCACCTTTGCGGATTTGGACTTCGGGCATGGATGTCTTGGGATGTGTGTGCTGTTTGGGGGAAAAAACGGCCCGCAGATTAAGGGCCGCCCTCCGGGCGTCAACCTGAAAGACGGCTAATTTTCCGGTCACTCGGTGCGCAGGGGCGGCAGCGGCGGCAGGGGGCGGGAGCCGCTGCTGATCTGGGACTTGATCATGAACCAGAACAGGAAGGCCAGCAGGACGGCCACCAGCTTCTCGCGCCAGTTGCGGATGACGAGTCTCTTAAATTGTTCCCAGCTCACGGGTGGTCTCCTCGGTTGGGGGTTCGTCGCGCGGCGCGTCCGCGTCGGTGTTGAGAATCTGGTTGAGCCGGGCGCGCAGGGCCTCCGGCTCCAGGTCGTGCTCCAGGCGGCCGCGGTGGCAGATGGAGAGCGCGCCGGTCTCCTCGCTGACCACAAGGGCGATGGCGTCCGTCTCCTCGCTGATGCCCATGGCGGCGCGGTGGCGCAGCCCGATGGCGCGGTCACGCACTTCCTTCTGGGTCACGGGGAAGACGCAGCCGGCGGCCTTGAGCCTGCCCTGCTCGATGATGGCGCCGCCGTCGTGCAGGGCGGTCTTGGGGTGGAAGATGGTGGTGATCAGCTCCGCGGAGAGGCGCGCGTCGGTCTCGATGCCGGTCTCGGCGAAGGGCTTGAGATCAATGTCCCGCTTCAGGGCGAAGAGCGCGCCGCAGCGGCGGGCGGAGAGCTGGCGCATGGACTCGATGAGCACGTCGAGCGAGGCCGGGTCGGGCCGGTTGTAGGAGAAGACGCGGTGGCTGCCCAGCTCGGCGAGCACGCGGCGCAGCTCGGGCTGGAAGAGCACGACCAGCGCCACGGCCAGAAAGACGGAGATGCGCTGGAGCAGCCAGTTGATCACTTCCAGTTCCAGGAGCTGCGACACCAGCGCCAAGCCGAGCAGGAGCATGAGCAGCCCTGTGAGGATGCGCGCCCCGCGCGTGGCGCGGAAGAAGAGATAACCATGATAGGCCAGCACGGCCAGAATGATGATCTCGACGGCGTCGCGCCAGTGCTGTACCCAGAAATTCCACATGACGGGACACGCTTATGACCGCAGGCGGGCGGGCGCGCAAGGGTTTCATCCAGGCCGGCGCGCATTTCTGAAAAAAAGCGCGCGCGGTCAGTCCGCCGGCTTCCCTGTCTCATCCTGCTCCAGCAGCCGCCGCGCCTGCTCCACCCAGTGCTCGCGGCGGGGGCGGTGTTTGACGGCGAGCAGGGCGCCGGCGGCATCGAGGTCCGCCTCCGTCCACGCGGCGATCTGCCGCAGCGAGCGGATGCCGTGCTCGCGCAGATGGCGGGCGGTGACCTCCTTGATGCCGCTGACGCGGGTGAGATCGTCCGGCTGCTCCACGGTGGTGGAGAGGGCGTTTTCGAGAAAGGCGGCCTGGCCCGCCAGTGCGGCGTGTTCGCGCGCGAGGCGGGCGGACTCCGTCTCGACCCGCTCCAGCTTTCTGCGGGCGCGGGCCAGAGCGCGGCGGTCGCCGCCTTTGCCCTGGGAGGCCGCCTCCTGCTGCCGCCACACGTCCTCCTCGGCGCGCAGCGCGGCCATGCGCTCCTCCAGCGTCTGGAGGAGCTGTTTGAGGCTGGCGAGTTTTGTCTTTGCGTCCACGACGGCGCTGCCGCGGGCGGCGGGTTTGGCGGCGGCGGGGCGCTCGTCGGCGAGGCGGAGCACTTCCTTTTGCAGGCGCGTCTCGCGCTCCTGGGACTCCTTCAGTTCCAGGTCCAGGCGCGCGCGGGTCTCGTGCAGGGCGGCCTTGGCGGCGCGCAGACTCTCGATCTCCCGGCGCAGCGCGGCCGCATCCTGGTCCTCGGCGTCCACGCGCCGGCTGAGGCCGTCCACGGTTTGATCCACGCTGCGGCGGCCCCAGCGCCAGCCCAGGGTGAGAAAGACGGCCGCCGCCGCGGTGAGCGGCACGAGCATTTGGGTCAGCAGCCAGAGAAATCCTTCCATGAATCAGGGGGCGGCCTCCTTTGTGGCATGGTTCACGGCATTGCGCCAGTGATGACGCAGGTGGTCGAAGCCTTCGGCAAAAGTGTCCTCGGCCATGGCGGCGGGGAAGTCCTCCGGCAGCAGGGGGCTTCCCGCCAGCGCGCCGGGGGCCAGCAGCGGCTCGGCGGCGGGCAGCGCGCGCCAGACTTCACCGGGGCGGGCGAAGGCGAGCACGGGCGGCTGGCCGGGGCGGGGCGGGGGCGGCAGGCTGCGCACGGTCTGCTCCACGTCGGCGGTCGGCTCGCAGGTGCCGCGCGCGAGCAGACCGTCGGCGAGCAGGATGGTCCTGCCCGCATAGACCAGGCGCGCGGCCTGCACCAGCCTCATGCGCAGCGGCTCCTCGGCGATTTGGCCGGCGAGGATGGCCTTGTCCGGCAGCAGGGTGAGGGTCAAAAAGCTGGGCTGCGCCGGGATGGGCAGGCTGGGGATGCCCTGGGCGTCGTCCGTCAGCCAGTCCGCGGCCATTCGCATGTCCGCGGCCACGAGTTCCTGCGGCAGGTCGGCGGGCAGTTCCGCGCGCCAGTCTTTTCCCGCCCCCTCCTCATCTTCCTCCAGCCAGTCCACGATGTGCCAGCCTTTTCCCGGCAGGCCCAGCGCCAGGGATTTCCCGCCGGCGTCTTGCGGCAGCAGCGCGGAGGTCACCGGGCCGTAGCCGGTGATGGCGCGCCGGGCGGGATTCACCCGCAAGTCGTCCAGCACGCGCCAGTCGGGGAAGGCCTGGATGAGCGTGTTGAGGAACTCCCGCTTCTGCGCTAGAAGCGCCACCTCCCCGCGCGCCAGCAGGCGGCCTGCGCGCGCGGCCAGGATGACATGCGGCGGCGGCAGGCGGGACTGGCGCTCCTGCTCGGCCAGGCGGGCGCGCTCGTTGTCCTGGTATTTGCGCGTGTAATAAACGGGCACTTTGAGCAGGCTCCAGTCCGCCGCCAGCACGCCCTGCGGCTCCGCGCGTTGCTTGAGCGCGTCATCCGTCATGTCGGGCTGGAGTCTTTCCCAGGCGCCGCCGATGCGCGCCAGGTAAAGCCGCGCGCTGTCCGGCCCGGAGTCCTGCGGCGGTGAGGGGAAGTGCTCCAGGGTGGCGGTCACATCCTGCGCCTCGTCGAAGCGCTCCGGCGCCGCCGCCACGCGGCTGTCCATGCGCCCGCCCGCGGCCAGCCAGCGCTCCTCCAGCAGCCGGGCCAGGTCCCGCGCCTCATGCTCAGTGGCGGCCAGGCCGGCCAGCTCCGCGCGTTTGCCGCTGACGGCCAGCAGCAGCCAGCCCGGCGGGTAGGGGGAAAGCTCCATCTCATCGCGCAACTCCGTCACCGGATTCAGCTTCGCGGAAAAAAGCCCCGGCGCGCGCAGCCCGTGCCTGAGCCGGGAGGCGATGTCCTCCCTCATGGCAGGATGCCTCACGCGCCCTGTCACAATGGCGCGCTGGCCATCGAAGCGCGCCCGCGCGGGTTCGTGGCCGGTGTCCGCCTCCGCCAGCAGCTCCGCCGCCCGCCGCTCCAGACGCCGCTCCAGCGCCGGCGCCCAGACCATTCCGGCCAGCAGCCAGAACAGCAGGAGCCAGGAGCCGGCGGTCAACCATTGGGCGCGTGTCATTGCAGGAGCGCAGGTTTAGCAGGCAGCTCCCTGCGCGGCAAGACGGGAAGCGGGGGAAAATGGAGGAAGGGCGGCTGGATGGGATCCATGTGCCGACAAAGGCTGACCCCAAAAACCCCGCCTTTTTATGGTGCCAAGAGTCATAACCACAGTGAGGCAGGCGGGAAGTTTGTGAAAGTGACGGCGCACCCTGGCGAAGTACGCGGGAAGTTTGTGAAGGTGACGGCGCACCCTGGCGAGGTGCGCGGGGAGTTTGTGAAGGTGACGGCGCACCTTGGCGGGGTGGGAGGGGACCGGGAGCCTGCCTGTCAGCGCAGGGATGATGGGAGCGGGGGGCTGGCCGGGCTGCCGGGGGAGGCCGCTCCGGCGCGCGCCTGGGCGATGAATTCCGCCACGCGGGCCAGGTCTTTGACGCCGGGGCTGGATTCGACGCCGCTGGCCACGTCCACGGCGGCGGGGCGGGTTTCGACGACTGCCTGGCGCACGTTTTGCGGCGTCAGCCCGCCGGAGAGGATGAGGCGCTTTTCAGGAAACATGTCGCGGGCGATGACGGCGAGCTCCCAGGGGAAGGTGGCGCCGCCGCCGCCGTAGTGGCCGGGGTTGAAGGCATCGAGCAGGAGGGTCTGGCAGGGGTAGCGGCCTATGGCGTCGAGGCAGGCGCGGTCGCGCACCTGGAGGGCTTTGATGACGGGGATGCCGCGCTCCATGAGGGCGGCGACCTGGGAAGGGGTCTCATCCCCGTGGAGCTGGAGGATGCGGGCGAGGTTTTCGCCGAGGATTTGCGCGACGAGCTCCGGGCCGGCGTTGACCAGGACGGCGACGAGGGTGGTCCGCGGGTGCAGGGCGGGCAGCCAGGGGGCGGCCTGCTCCGGGGGGAGGTGGCGCTTGGAGCGGGGCCAGAAGTTGATGCCGAGGGCGTCGGCGCCGAGGGCGATGACGGCGCGCGCCTGGCTTTCGCTGGTGAGGCCGCAGATTTTGACGCCGAGGCGGGCGGGTTCAGGGAACATGAGGGGGAAGGGCGGGGGAGTGTTCCGGCAGCAGGCCGCTGGTGAGCGCGAGCAGGGCGTCGAGCTTCGGCGGATAGTGGAGCAGGCCGCGGTGGCGGGCGTCGCGCTGGGAGGCTTGAAAGGCGGGTGCGTCCTCCTGGCGGGCGATGAAGATGACGGGCGGCGCGGTGAGGCTGCCGCTGTGGACGCGGGGAAAGGCCAGGGCGATGAGGCGGTCCAGAAGCAGGCCGGAGATGTCAGACAGGGGCAGGGCCAGGATGAGCAGGTGGTAGGGGCGCTGGAGCGCCATCTCGAAGGCGCGCTCCCCCGTCGGCGTGTCGTCCACCTGGCAGCGGCGGAAGGACTCCAGCGCCTCGCGGATGACGCGCCGGTAGGCCAGGCTGGGCTCGGCCAGCAGGACGCGCGGAGTTTCGGTTGGCAAATGTCTTTCCATCGCGGAGGAGGGAGGCTATTTTCAGCGCCATATTTGCAAATTCAATCCCAAGGCATAAAACTTGCTCAGCGTGACACCGGGTGTTCCCGGCCGCGCGGCAGGTTCGCGAGCACCGCACTGACATGACAGAACTCATTTCCAAAGGAGGACCGCTGGTCTGGCTGTTGATGGCCTGCATGGGCATGTCCCTGGCCATTTTCCTGGAGCGTCTGGCCTACTACCACCGCGCGGGCATGAACATCGGCGAGTTCCTTTCCGGCCTGGCCTCCCTGATCCGTCGGCGCAACTACGCCGAGGCGCTGCAGGAGGCGCTGGCCACGCGCGTGCCGGCCGGGCGCGTCATCCATGCCGCGCTGCTGCGCCATCACGCGCCCAGGGAGCAGCTCAAGGAGATCGTCCAGGAGGCCGGCCAGCTCGAAGTGCCGCGCCTGGAGCGCTACCTGGGCATCCTCAACGCCATCGCCCATGTGGCGCCGCTCATCGGCCTGCTGGGCACAGTGATCGGCCTGCTCAACAGCTTCACCAACCTCTCCTCGGCCCAGGGCGTGAGCACTCCGGCGGAGGTGGCGGCGGGCCTTTATCAAAGCCTCGTCACCGCCGCGCTCGGCCTCGTGGTGGCAATCCCGGCCTACCTTTGCTACGCCTTCCTCAGCGCCCGCGCCCGCTCCATCATGCACGACCTGGAGCGCGCCGGGGTGGAGATCGTGAACCTGATCGAGGATGCCAGGGGCGGGGACAACATCGTCGAATTCCGCCAGGCCGGCGCTGAGGAGACGCCGGTGAAAAGCGCGGGCCGCGCGCGCGGCCATCGCGCCTGACCCGCCGGAGCCGCCGCCCATGAAGCTCGAAAGCCATCTGCCCCGGCAGAGCCCCTGGCTCTACATCGCCCCGCTGCTCAATGTCATCCTGCTGCTCATGGTCTGCTTCCTCCTGAGCAGCGGCCTGCTTGTTCAGTCCGGCATCACGGTGGAAAAGCCGCGCTCCTCCAGCCGCCTCACCGGCTTTGAAAGGGCCCGCACGCTGACTCTGACCGCCGGTGAAAACGCCTCCGTCTATCTCGACGGCGCGCGCGTCTCCGCCGGCGATCTGCGCCGTCTGCTCCAGGAGGGCAGGGAGGGCGAGCGGCGCGTCATCATTCACGCCGACCGCCACGCCGTGCAGGGAAAGGTGGTCGAGCTGGTGAATCTGGCCCAGGAGCTGGGTTATGAGGCCGCTCTCTCCACCACGCCGGAGACGCCGCGCGCCGCCACCCCGCCATGAAGCCGCGCCACACAGACCCGGACCGCGCTCTGGCCTTTGACTGGCACGCCGACGACCGCAGCCTGCCGCGCATGGCGGCGGCGGCGGCGGTCACGGTGCTGGGCATCGGCGGGCTTTTCGTCATCTTCCGCGTGGCCGCGCCCGAACCCGGTCCGCCGGCGGCGCGCTCCCGCCAGGTGCTGGTGCTCGACCCCTCCGTTCCCGCCGAGCGCGCCCTCATCCACCAGGCCATGGACCGCAGCTTTCCCATCCTGCCCGTGGAAAGCGGCGCTCCGCCGCGCGTCCCCGCCGCGCTTCCCCGGCTGATCCCCGTTTATCAAGGCAGGGAGCTGAAGCTCAAGCCGCTGCCCGCCGACCCCGCCGGTCTGGCGCGCCGTCCGCTGGTGACGGCGGAGATGAGCCTGCTGCCGCCCGCGCCGCCGCCGCCGGCCGCCGCGCCGCGCGCGCAGATTCTGCGTCCGGTTTTCCACGCGCCCCTGGATGCGCGCGCGCCCGAGCCGGAGGCCCTCGAAGACATCCCGCTGGCGGAGATGACCCGGCCCCTCTTTCAAGTGCTGGTGGACCCGCGCGGAAATGTCACCGCCGCCCTGCCGCTGGCCGCCGCCGACAGCGCGGAGGTGACGGCGCGCCTGCGCGAGGCGGTGGCGCGGATGCGCTTCCGTCCCGACAGCTCCGGGAAGGCCGGCCAGGGCCGGGTGTCATTCCGCTGGGAGGATGCCGCGCCATGATCACCATCAGCCTCGGCCAGCTCATCATGCTGGTCATGCTCATCGGCGTCAGCTTCGTCTGCGCCCTGTGGTTTTACACCTTCTGGCGGGAGGAGCGCCGCGAGGCCATGCGCCGCCGCATCGCCATCCAGTGCCGCATCTGCGGCTGCAACTACGCCATCCCCGGCAAAGACCGCGCCATCACCCGCTGCCCCGCCTGCGGCAGCCGCAACGAGCGCGGCGGTCTGCCGCAGATCTGACGGGCCGTGGTCATCCTCGATGACCAGAAACACAAGGCGGGCCGGCCTCGTCTTCCTTTCCCATGAAAGGCCTCGCCACATTGCTTTTTGTCGCCGCTCCCCTGTGCGCCGCCGACTTCCGCGTCGAAAACAGCACCGTGCTCACGAGCAGCGGCGCGTATCACAGGGCGCAGTCGCGGCCTGCGGTGATTCCTCCGGGCAAAGTGATCGTGACGACACAGGAGATCGAAAAGCGCGGCTCGCACGGCTACCGCGACATTTACATCACTGAGACGACCGACGGCGCAAAGACCTGGAGCGCGCCGAAGCGCATCGCCGCGCTCAATCGCAAGCGCTTCCCTGACGGCATCGAACGTGTGATGGGGGACATCTGCCCGCAGTGGCACGTGAAAAGCGGCAAACTGCTTGTCACCGGCAAGTGCTTCGGCTTCCTCGCCAATCCGAATGACAACAAGGCCAAGGACGACCGCTCCCAGGAGCGCGTGGCTTATGCGGTGTATGATCCCAAGTCGGACGTGTGGAGCGGCATGAAGATCATGGCCATGCCGGAGAAGGGTCATGCGGGGAATCCGATCATCGAGCCGAACGCGGGCTGCCATCAGCGCCACGACCTGCCGGATGGCGCCGTGCTGCTGCCGGTTCGCTATCGGGCTGATCCGAAGACGCGAGTTTACACTTCAGTCGTCACGCGCTGTGCGTTCGATGGCGAAACGCTGGCTTATGTCGAGCATGGCAGCGAGCACACCATCAGCATCCCGCGCGGGTTGTATGAGCCTTCCGTTTGCTCGTTCCAAGGCCGCTATTTCCTCACCATGCGCGGGGAGCAAAACGGCCACGTCACGCGCAGCGATGACGGATTGAATTACCAGCCGACTGTCGAATGGAAGTTCGACGACGGCCAGCCGCTGCTGTGCGCGAACGCCCAGCAGCACTGGATCACGCACGGCGACAAGCTTTACCTCATCTACAGCCGCAAAGGCGCGAACAACGACCACGTTTTTCGCAACCGCGCACCGATCTTCATCGCCGAGGTCGATCCAGAGAAGCTGCACATCATTCGTGCCACCGAACTTATCCTGATGCCCGAAACCGGAGTCGATCTCACCGGCGGCTTTGCGCCTGTGGATGTGAATGCGAATGAAACCTGGGTCATCAGCAGCGAAATGGCCTTCCCCGAAGCCCGCAAAGACGAAAACAACCGCGTGCTGCTCGCCAAAATCCTCTGGAACCAACCTGCCAAGCCATGAAACGCATCATTCTCTTCTTCCTCACTGCTGCCGCGAGCCTCATCGCCGCGGATGATTACAAGGGCGATGTCAAAGACGTGCGCGTCGTGCGTCACATGGACCAGCATCCGGGCGCTTCGCTCGTCTGGGAGCCCTACATTGCGCAATGGAAGCCGAAGCACCTTGTCGTGGCCTATGGCGCGGGCATTCCCGGCAAGACGGACATGGGCAGCATCTACGCAAGCGTTTCGACCAACGACGGCGACACCTGGAGCGAGGCGGTGCCTGTTTTCGATCACAATCACTGGCAGGGCGCGATTCATTTTGCCTACGCGAACGCGATTCTGTTCAAGCCTTCCGATCAGGAGGTCATGTGGTGCTATGCCATGCGCTGCCCGATGAATTATCGCCACAGCGAGGACTCGCAGCTTGTCGCTGCCTACAGCGCGGATGGAGGGCGCTCATGGACGCCTGTCGAACTGGCGATGCACTACAGCGGACCGTTGATCGTCGTCGCCGGACCGATCGAGACGAAGGTTAAAGGCAAGACGCGTTACCTTTTCCCCGCGCATCGCAACACACTGCGCAATGACCCGCTCGGTTCGCGCGATCAATTCGTGCTCAGCAGCACCAGCCTGCTGGAATGGAAGTTCGAGGGTTACATTCCGCAGCCTGAAACGGGTGACAAAGTCTTCCTCCACGAAGGCGGCATCGCCGAGGGAGATTCACCGGATGAACTCAAAATCGTCATGCGCACCGCGAACTGGGAGGAAAAGGGCGCGCTCGACCCTCCGCGTGCGTTTTCCAGCATCAGCAAGGATGGCGGCACTACCTGGACAGCGGCGAAGCAGGAGCCGGAACTCTGGAATGCGCGTTCCAAAGGCTACTTCTCGCGCAATGCGGACGGCAGCCACCTTTACGTTTACAACGACGGTCCGGCGATGCCTGCCAAGGCCGGACGCACATCATTGCGTTACAAGGTGCAGCCAATGGGCGGCGCATGGAGCGCGGAGAAGACCTTTTACGATGCCGGCATCAAGAATTCATATCCCACGCTCGTCGAAGTCGCTCCCGGCGACTTCCGCGCCGTGTGGGACAGCGGCACGCCGGACAAGGCGCGCACGCACATCCACTTCGGCAAAATCAAGATCAAGAACTAGCGGTGGTTTGGTGTTCCTCGATTCTTGAGCGGTCCTCATCTTTCGGGAACGACCTCCCAAGCTTACCAAAAGCTTGCCAACCGCGGGCTATTTTGCGCCGTCGGGGGCGATCCGTGTGATGCGGGTTGCATTTTCACCTCGGGCTCCCAGCATGAGCGCAGATTCGACATGCCATGCTGATCCTATTGATCGAAGACGACCTTGATCTCGGTGCCGCGATAGTGCGGGAACTGAAGGCAGAGGGTTTTGCCGTGGAGTGGGAGCGCACTGGCAGCGACGGTCTTTTCCGTGCGATCGAATGGGATCATGACCTGGTCATTCTGGACCGGCTGCTGCCGGGCATGGATGGAACCGAGGTGTTGCGAAGCCTGCGGGAGAAGAAACAGGTTCCGGTGCTGATGCTGACGGCGCTCAACCGTTTGACGGATCGTGTGAAGGGGCTGGACCTCGGCGCGGATGATTATTTGGGGAAACCATTCGAGCTGGCGGAGTTGCTGGCGCGGATCCGGGCGCTGCTGCGACGGTCCTCGGCATGGAGCGACGAGGCTCTGACGCATGGTGATCTGGAGTTCCATTTTGGCGCCAAACGGGTGTTCAAGGGCGGCAAGGAGGTGGTGCTCCGCGCCAGTGAGTTCGCCACCGTGGAGCTGCTGCTTTCACGGAAAGGCCGCCCGGTGTCGAAGCAGGTGCTGGAGGAGCGGCTGCATGAGGACTTCGGAAAATTTCAGTCGAACTCGCTGGAGGTGCACATCCACCGCATCCGCTCGAAGCTGGGTCATGACTTCATTCAGACCAAACGTGGGCTCGGCTATCTCGTGCCGCGACTGGGAGGAGACACATGATGTGGAGGACGGGCGGACATTCGATCACGTCGGGGCGGCAGCCTTCGCCGGCTCTGCAGAAGTTCCTCCGCCGCTACTTCGTGTGGGGTTTTGGAATTCGTGCGCTGATCTGCGCGTCGTTGGCGTGGGGCGGGCACGCTTTCGCCGCCGGGATGTTCGGCGTCAGCACGGCTGCCTTTGCCATTGGCCTGCCGCTGTTGCGCGTGAAGCGCTGGAACTGGCTGATCCTGATCCTGGGCGCGGAGTGGACGCATCTCTCCTCGGGGCTCACGGCGGCCTACGGATGGGGTGGCGGCTTTCATTTTCACCTGCTGCTTCTCACCGTGGTGACGCTGATCTTTGACCACATCCCCATCCGCCTCCGCGTGCTGATGGCCTTGTTTCCGATGGCGTTTTTCCTTGGGTGGTTTCCACCTTTGATGACAAGGCCGCCGGTCATTCAGCTCTCCGCGGTCCAAGCCAACTGGCTCTATGTGATCAACGCCCTGGTGTTCATCGCCGCCGCGATGGTGTTGGTGCTGCACTTCATCCAGTCGGCCCTGGTTCAAAAAGCGAGAGCGGAAGCGCTGGCGGAGTCGCGGGCCGAATTGATCGCCAATCTCAGCCACGAGCTCAAAACGCCGCTGGCCGCGATGCTCACCACCGCACAGTCCACCCTCAAACGAGCGCAAGCCGAAGCTGACTACCGCGAGGCCATCCTGCTGTGGGAGCGCAACACGCGTGAGATGAGCCATCTCGTCGTCCGCATGCTGGACCTCGTCTCCGCCGACGTGCATGAGCTCAAGCCGCAGGTGCGAAAGGTGGATCTCGTGGGTTTGCTCGGCGAGGTGCTGCTGTCTTTCCAAGACGTGGCACGGGCAAAGGGCGCGAGGATTGAAATGGACGCCACAGGGGCGCTTCCAGCCAGCACCGATCCTGAGCTGCTCAAGATCGTCTTGAACAACCTCCTCTCCAACGCCCTGCGCTACTGCAAGGAAGGGGGCGCGGTGCGGATCGAAGTCAGGACGGAGCCTGGAGACTGCCGCATCTCCGTCATTGACGACGGGCCGGGCATCGCGCCGAAGGACCTCCCGCACATCTTCGATGCCTTTTACCGTGCGGATCGTGCCCGCTCACGGTCCGAGGGCGCGAAGGGATTGGGGCTGGCGATTGCCCAGCGCTTTGCGGAGGCCTTGGGCGCGAAAATCTCCGTGCAGTCCGAGCCGGGCAAAGGCGCGACGTTCACGCTCCATTGTCATCGGTAAAAAAGCCGGAGAAATCCGGCTCGTGGTAAGGTTTCGGTAAGCTTCATGGGAAAGAAAGGAGCGATGCCCCTTCTTCCCGCCATGAAACTCCATTCGCTCGCTGTTTTCGTCATCGCGCTCATTGCGTGCATGGTTCCTGATGCCCGCGCCCAGGCCGCCAGCCATGAACCGGCTGCTCCGTCTGCTGGCAAGACGCCCGCAGGCCTTAACACGTCCGACTGGCAGAGCATTCGAGCGGCCTACGAGGCGGGGCGTCATGCGTTCATGCCGGTCGAGGGCCAGGACGGTCACTGGCAGGCGCGCAATCCGGGCCAGCAGTGGACCACGCGGTTTGACGGACGCGGCTTCATCGCCACGCCGCGCGAGGGCGGCTGGACCTGGGGCCTGGAACTGCGCAGCTACGGCGTCGGGGACAAGCAGACGCCCGTGGGTGCCAGCCCGCCGCAGGTGAAGGCCGAGGACCAGCGCCTGACCTACGATTGGGATGCGACGGTGCAAGAGTGGTGGGTGAATGACCAGCGCGGCCTGGAGCATGGCTACGTCATTGCCACGCGCCCCTCTGCCTTGCCGCCATCCAGCCTTTCGCTGGTTCTCGCCACGCGGGGCAATCTCTCACCGAAGATCGCCGCTGATGCCCTCGGCGTGCTCTTCCAGGATTCCGCCGGGGCCACGGTGCTGAACTACACCGGGCTGAAGGTATGGGACGCGGATGGGAAGACGCTTCCCTCCCGCTTCGAGGCGGCGGGGGAAGGGCAGGTGCGCCTCGTCGTGGAGGACGCGGATGCGCGCTACCCCGTCACCATCGACCCCATCGCCCAGCAGGCGTATATGAAGAGGTCCGATCCGCGGGACACCGCCGGGCCGGGGGACGGCTTTGGCGAATCGGTTGCCGTGAGCGGAAACACGGTGGTCGTTGGTGCTCGATTTGAAGACAGCGGCTCCACGGGCGTCAACAGCACGCCTGATGAGGCCGCCAATAACGCGGGAGCCGCTTATGTGTTTGTGCGCAACGGCGCCACCTGGACCCAGCAGGCGTACTTGAAGGCCCATCAGGTCACAGCGGGTGATTTCTTTGGCGGATCGGTGGCCGTGAGCGGAGACACCGTCGTAGTCGGGGGTTATCTTGAGGACAGCAATACCACCGGGGTCAACAGCACGCCCAATGAGGGCCTCGGCAATACCGGCGCGGCCTATGTGTTTGTGCGCAGCGGATCCACCTGGACGCAACAGGCCTACCTGAAGGCCCATCAGGTCTCTGTGGGAGACAATTTCGGTGTATCGGTGGCGGTGAGTGGAGACACGCTGGTCGTCGGGGCGAATTTTGAGGACAGCGGCACCTCCGGCGTCAACAGCACGCCCGATGAAAGCGCCACCAGTGCCGGAGCGGCCTATGTGTTTGTGCGCAGCGGAGCCACCTGGACCCAGCAGGCCTACCTGAAGGCTCACCAGGTCTCGGAGTTTGACCAGTTTGGCTTTTCGGTGGCGGTGAGCGGGGACACTGCGGCCATCTCAGGAGTCGCTGAGCGCAGCGGCAGCACGGGAGTCAACAGCACGCCTGATGAGAGCGCCGTCAATGCCGGCGCGGCCTATGTGTTCGTGCGCAGCGGCGTGACCTGGACGCAAGAGGCCTATCTCAAGCCTCACCAAGTGAACGCGAACGACAACTTCGGCAACTCGGTGGCGGTGGATGGGGATACCGTGGTCGTCGGCTCACGTTTTGAGGACAGCAGCACCACGGGCATCGACAGCACCCCCAATGAGAGCGCCATCAGTGCCGGGGCGGCCTATGTGTTTGCACGCAGCGGCACGACTTGGACCCAGCAGGCCTATTTGAAGGCCCATCAGGTCACTGCTGGCGACAACTTCGGCACCTCCGTGGCGGTGAGCGGGGACACGGTGGTCGTCGGGGCTTACTTTGAGGACAGCAGCACCACCGGCATCAACAGCACCCCCAATGAAACCGCCACCAGCGCCGGGGCGGCCTATGTGTTTGTGCGCAGCGGCACGGCATGGAGCCAGCAGGCCTATCTGAAAGCCGGCAATGCGGGGCAGGAGGACCGCTTCGGCGCCTCCGTGGCGGTCAGCGGGGACACCGTGGTCGTCGGGGCCAATCTCGAGGACAGCAGCCTCACGGGCATCAACCGCACGCCCAATGAGGCGGCGCCCGACTCCGGTGCGGCCTATGTGTTTGTGCGCGGCGGCGCGGACTGGAGCCAGCAGGCCTACGTGAAACCCACCCCCATTCCGCCCAGCGGCGCAGGCCCTGCCGCCTTTGACCAGTTCGGCGCGTCCGTGGCGGTGAGCGGGGACACCGTGGTCATTGGCGCACCCTTAGAGGACAGCAGCACCACGGGCGTCAACAGCATTCCCAACGAGAGCGCTGAAGATGCCGGAGCGGCCTACGTGTTTGTGCGGGATGGCGGCGGAGCCTGGAGCCAGCAGGCCTACTTGAAGGCCCACCAAGTGACGGCGGAAGACTACTTCGGCGGCTCGGTGTCGGTGAGCGGGGACACCGTGGTCGTCGGGGCGCGAAATGAGGACAGCAGCACCTCGGGCATCAACAGCACGCCCAATGAAAGCGCTGGCAATGCCGGCGCGGCCTATGTGTTTGTGCGCGATGGTGGAGGGGTGTGGAGCCAGCAGGCCTACCTGAAGGCCCATCAGATGACGGCAGATGACCAGTTTGGCATTTCCGTGGCGGTCAGTGGGGATACCGTGGTCATTGGCGCGCCTTGGGAGGACAGCAGCACGCCGGGTGTGAACAGCACGCCCAATGAGAGCATGGAAGCTTCCGGGGCGGCCTATGTGTTTGTGCGCAGCGGCACGGACTGGACCCAGCAGGCCTATTTGAAGGCGAGCCACCCCGGCTCAGAAGACGAGTTTGGTACCTCGGTGTCGGTGAGCGGGGACACCGCAGTAATCGGGGCCTATTCGGAGGACAGCTTCATCTCAGGCATCAACAGCACGCCCAAAAAGGGCAGCAGCGGTTCCGCTTCCGGAGCGGCTTACGTGTTTGTCCGCAACGGCACGACCTGGAGCCAGCAGGCGTATTTGAAGGCCCATCAAGTGACGGATGGGGACGCCTTCGGCCTCTATGTGGCGGTGGATGGAGACACGGTCGTCGTCGGTGCGCCTTACGAGGACAGCGGCACCACGGGCGTCAACAGCACGCCTGACGAGAGTGTCGCGGATGCCGGGGCGGCCTACGTGTTTGTGCGCAGTGGCACGATCTGGAGCCAGCAGGCCTATCTGAAGGCCCAACAAGTGACGACTGACGACCGGTTTGGCGCCGTAGTGGCCGTGAGCGGGGACACAATCGTTGTCGGCGCACTCTTTGAGGACAGCGCCACCACGGGTATTAACAGCACACCCGATGAGGGTGCTGCGAATGCTGGGGCGGCGTATGTCTTTGTGCGGAACGGCACGGTCTGGAGCCAGCAGGCCTACCTCAAGGCCAGCCAGGTCACGGCGGGAGACTGGTTCGGCTGCTCGGTGGCGGTGAGCGGGGAAACGGTGGTCGTCGGAGCAGCTAATGAGGACAGCGCCAGCACGGGCGTCAACAGCACACCCGACGAGAACGCCGGCAATACCGGGGCGGCCTACCTTTTCACCGGGCTGGGTCCGCCCCCGGAAATCGCTCTCAGCGGCAACGGCGTGGACATCGCCAGCGGCGACACCACGCCTGCCGTGGCGGATCATACCGACCTGGGCGGCGATCTGGCCGGTGGTAGCCCGGTGACGCGCACCTTCACCATCACCAACACGGGCTCCTTTGATCTCATCCTCACTGGCGTGCCGTTCGTGACCCTCAGCGGCAGCTCCGCCTTCAGCGTGACCCAGCAGCCCGCCAGCGCCATCGTGCCAGCCCATGGCGGCACGCGGACCTTTGCCGTGACGTTCAATCCGGCCACACTCGGCACCCGCACCGCCACCGTGAGCATCGCCAGCACGGACGCGGATGAAAACCCCTTCGCCTTCGATGTCCGCGCCACGGCCTTCTCCACCACCGCGGACACCGACAGTGACGGGTTGAACGACTGGGCGGAGTTCAGTTGGTCCGCGCTGGGCTTTGACTGGGAGGTGAGCCAGCCTGCGCTGGTGTCCGCGCTCTTTTCCAAGCTGGGAAACGCTCCGGCGCATGTGAACGCGGCGGGCTTTTTCTCCACCGCGCAGGTTCAGGCGCTGAATGTCGGCGTGCCGTTGATCCAGCGTGATCCACAAACGGGAACCTTCACCCTCACCATCGGCGTGGCGAAGAGCGCGACGCTGCTGCCAGGCAGCTTCGATCCCTTTCCCATGACCGCTCCGCAGACGATCATCAACGGCGCGGGCAATCTGGAGTTCCAGTTCACCGTGCCGGACGACGCTGCGTTCTTCCAGATCCGCGCGGAGTAGGCGCGGGGATGTCCAGTCGTTGGTCAATTCCACGAACCAGCAAGGCCGCTTGCGTGTGAGGAGTTCAAGAGCACCACCTCCATGGACGCCCGCACACTCTCACAGCACCTCAAAGAAGGCCGGAACGTCTTCGGCACGCTCATCGTCTCGCCCTCGCCGCGCTGGCCGGAGTTGGTGCGCGGCTGTGGACTCGACTTTGTCTTCATCGACACCGAGCACATCGCGCTGGATCGCGCCGAACTGAGCTGGATGTGCCAGACCTACGCCGCGCTCGGTTTGCCAGCGCTCGTTCGCATTCCTTCGCCTGATCCGTATGCGGCGACGATGGTGCTGGATGGCGGTGCGGCGGGCGTGATCGCGCCTTACGTCGAATCGGTCGCACAAGTGCAGGCCCTGCGCGGTGCGGTGAAACTGCGTCCCATCAAAGGCAAACGATTGCAGCAGATGCTCGAAGGCGCAAAGCCCGAGCCGGAACTCGACGCCTACATTCAAGAAGGCGCTGCAAAGCGGTTGTTGATCGTGAACATTGAGAGTGTTCCGGCGATTGAAGCGCTGGATGACATTCTCGCCGTGCCGGGCATCGACGCTGTGCTCATCGGCCCGCATGATTTGTCATGCAGCCTCGGCATTCCCGAGCAGTGGGATCATCCGCGCTTTCTCGACGCCTGCGAAACCATTTTCCGCAAAGCTCGCGCGGCAGGTGTCGGCGCGGGCATTCATTTCTGGGGCAGTGTGGAGCAGCAGACGCGCTTTTTGATGCTGGGAGCGAACATGCTCGTCCACAGCGCGGACATTTCGCTGTTTCAAAAGCATCTGCGCCTCGAACTCGACGCCGTTCGCGCCGCTGCGGGTATCTTATCGGCCAAAACGTCGGCAGACACCGAACTGATCTGACCGCACTCATGGGCTGACCTTTTCATCCACACGCGCTGCCGGAAACGCGGCCATGCCCAGGATGAAGCCGACGTAAAACTCAGGACTCGGCCCGGCGGGCCACCAGCGGTGTCCACCGTGCAGCAGAGCGGATAATAGACGCTCCACCGGTCGCAACAGCATGGCACAATTCCGGCTCATGTGTGGACCCTGCTGCTACCTATCACCCTGTCTGGGCGATGACCTGCGCGGCGATGATGCGCAGCAGCATGGTCAGCGGATAGACCGCCGCGTAGGCCACCGCGGGGAAATCGTTCCGTGCCATCTGGCTGGCGAAGGCGAGCGCGGGAGGGTCGGTCATGCCGCCGGAGATGAGGCCGCAGAGCGTCATGTAGTTCATGCGGTGCAGCCGCCGGGCGGCGATGCCGACGAGCAGCAGCGGCAGCAGTGTGACCGCCACGCCCAGCGGATAGGTGGCGGCGTAGGCCAGCGCTGGCAGCGCGACCGCTGCAGGGTCAGCCTGCGCGGCCTGCAGCGCCTGCTGGGCCGCGCCCAGTGCGGGGGTGTTGGTGGTGGCGCCGGCAAAGAGCCCCGCTGCCGCCGGCAGAGGAAGATCCAGCAGCCACGCTCCCAGCACGGCCACCGCCGCCCCGCCTGCCACCAGCGCCGCTGCCCAGCCGTTCAGCCGCAGTCCGTCCTTTTTCAGCGAGCCGAAAAACGACGGCCCCATCTGCAGCCCCAGCGCAAAGACAAACAGCACCAGCCCGAAATCCTTCAAAAAATGCGCCACTTTGCCATCCGGCTCCAGTCCGCAATGGCTGGCCAGCAGCCCGCTGAACAGCACGCCGGCCACCCCCAGGCGGACGCCGCCGAACGGCACGCGCCCAAGGCCGATCCCCGCCAGGATGACGATGCTGAAAAGCAGGATGTCATGCGCCACCGGGGCGCTGGCTTGCAGGGACTGGAGGTAAGACACGTTGATAGCAGGGCATAAATAATGCCAGCGAGACGCTAATCTTTTGCCACAAACGGCCAACATCGGACGGAAAGTGAGTTTGAGGCGGGATCTCGGCAGCCTTTGGTCAAAACTTCATTCCATGCCACCGCCGTCGCTCCCATATCGGATGCCATGATTGTCTGGCGCGGCATCATCAAGCCAGGGAGGGAGAGCATTGCGGACACTTTGGCTTAGCACCTCATGCTCATGGAGATCGGGGCGGTTTGCCAGCCAGTTTCACGAAATGGCCATCCTGATTTCTCGTTTGAGGCACATGGCATTCCGTTCCGCTCTCATCATTCTTTGCGCGATCACAATATCGCTTCCGCTCTTTTCAGCACCTCTGAATGTCCTCTTCATCGCGGTGGATGATCTGCGGCCCGAAATCGGCTGCTACGGCGCGGCTCACATGCAGACGCCTCATCTCGACCGACTCGCCGCGCAGGGGATGCTGTTTGAGCGGGCGTATTGCCAGGTGGCGGTGTGCAATCCCTCGCGCAACAGCGTGCTCAGCGGCTGCCGGCCGGACACGACGGGCATTTTTGACAACCAGCACTTTCTGCGCGGCGAGATGCCGCAGGTGCTGACACTGCCGCAGCACTTCAAAAACCACGGCTACACCACGCTCTCCCTCGGAAAGGTGTTCCATCACAGCGACCGGGAGCCGGGCGACGATCCGCTGTCATGGAGCGAGCCCGCCTGGTATCATGGCCAGCCTTACAGGCACTGGTTCACGAAGGCATCGCTCGATTATGTGAAGCAGCTCAAAGCGCTGCCGAAGGACAAGCAGCCGAAACAACTGCGCGCCGCGCCCTTTGAGGCCGCTGACGAGACGGACGAAGTCTATCCCGACGGGCAGACCGCCGTGAAAGCCATCGAAACCCTTCAGCGCCTCAAAACCGAAGCGAAGCCGTTCTTCCTCGCCGTGGGTTTTGTGAAGCCGCACCTTCCCTTCACCTGCCCGCGGAAGTATTGGGACCTGTATCCGGCGGACTCGATTCACATGCCTGCAAATGCCGCGCGGCCCGAAAACGCACCCGAGCCTGCGTTTCACAACAACTACGAGCTGCGCAGCTACGGCACCGTGCCGGAAAACGGCAAAATTCCCGATGCGATGGCTCCCCATCTCATCCGCGGCTATCGCGCCTGCGTGAGCTTCATGGACGCGCAGCTCGGCAAGGTGCTGGATGAACTGGACCGCCTCGGTTTGCGCGAAAACACCCTCATCGTGCTCTGGGGCGACCACGGCTACCACCTCGGCGAAAACGGCCTCTGGACGAAGATGACCAACTTCGAGCTGGGCACGCGCTCCCCGCTCATCCTCAGCGCCCCTGGCATGAAAACAGCCGGTCAGCGCACCAAGGCGCTCGTTGAGTTTGTGGACATTTATCCCACTCTCGCCGAGCTGTGCTCGCTGCCGCTGCCAAAGCAGCTCGAAGGCGCCAGCTTTGCCCCATTGCTCGAAAAGCCGGACCGCGAATGGAAAAAAGCCGCCTTCAGCCAATACCTCCGCCCCGGCAAGCCGCCGGTCATGGGCCGCAGCATCCGCACCCGCGACTGGCGCTACACCGAGTGGCATGATCCGAAGCAGAACCTTGTCGGCACCGAGCTTTACGATGCTGCCGAGTCAAAGAACCTCGCAGCCGATCCCGAGCAGGCAAAGCGTGTGAAGCAGATGGCCGAACATCTGAAAGCAGGATGGAAGGCGGCGGTGCCCTGAGCTTTACCGGGCGCCGCAAAGAATTTTCACATTTCTGTCCTCGCCCGGGAATGTCGTTCGTCGATTCTGTGACGGGCGGTCTTCCGGCACGCCTGGTCTGTTTCATAACCAAAACTCATCGCTCCTATGATCAAACACGCGCTCCTTCTCTCGCTCGCCGCCTGTGCGGTGCTCACCTCCTGCCAGACTGGCCAGGACAAACACGCCGCCTGCGCCGACATGCCGCCTTACAAAGGCTCCGCGGCCTTTGAGCGGATGAAGTCGCTGGTGGGCAAATGGTCGGGCTAATCGCCCGAGATGGGCACGATGAACACGGAGTTCCGCCTCATCGCAGGGGATTCGGTCATTCAGGAAACCTTCGCCGGAGGCACGCCGATGGAAATGCTGAGCGTGTATCATGACGTGAACGGCAAACTAACGATGACGCACTATTGCATGCTGCGAAACCAGCCGCGCATGAAGCTGGTGAAGCAAACCGCCGACTCGCTGACCTTTGACCTGGCGCCGACGCCCGGCCTGAACGTGAACAAAGACATGCACATGCACGGCGCGACCTACACCTTCATCGACGCGAACCACTTCAAGCTCGAAGGCATCTCCTGGAAAGACGGCAAAAGCTCTCCCTGCGGCCCGCCAGTGATCTTCACGCGGCAGTAATCGCCAGCAAAATTTGGAGTCCAGGCTTTAGCCGATCAATGACCTCCCACACATCCCAAACCGTCGGCTAAAGCCTATACTCCAACTCACCACCCAACCACACCACTACCATGCTCAAGAAAATCCTCAGCGGCCTCGCCGTGCTCGTCATCGGCGTCATCGCCGCCGCGTTGCTCAAATCGCCCGACTTTCGCGTCGAGCGCAGCATCACCATCGCCGCGCCACCGGAGGCGGTGTTCGTCTGGTTCAACAGCCACAAGAAGTTCAACGAGTTCAATCCCTGGCTCAAAATGGACCCCGAGGCCAAGGTCGAATACGCCGGGCCGGAGACCGGCGTCGGTGCCATCTCGACCTGGGAAGGCAAAATGACCGGCAAAGGCAAGGCGACCATCACCGAGAGCAAGCCGAACGAACTCATCCGCCTGCGCATGGACTGGCTGGAGCCGATGGAAGGCGTCAGCACCGTGGATTACCTCTTCAAAACCGAAGGCAGCAAAACCACCGTCACCTGGGCCATGTATGGCAAAAACGAAGGCCTGATGCCGAAGGTGATCAGTTTGTTCATGGACTGCGAATCAATGTGCGGAACCGAATTTGAAAAAGGCCTCGCAGCCGTCGCAAAACTCGTCGCCACGCCCGCAGCGACACCTCCCGCACCATGAGCACGCCCGCCTCATCCGAGTATCTGCTGCTCTCACGCGGCCAGTGGGACAAGGCGTCCTCCAAGGCCGACATCGAAGCGGCGATCGTCCAATTCTATACTTGGTATGAGGCGAACATTGCCAAAGGCATCTTCAAGCCCGGTTCGCGTCTCACGATGGATGCGGCGCTCGTGACTCGCGAAGGCATTCGCACTGATGGCCCCTTCGCCGAGGGCAAGGAAGTCATCGGCGGCTACTGGATCATCGTCGCGGAGAGTCTCGCGGCCGCGGCGGCCATCGCGGCGCAGAATCCAGTGCTGCCGCATGGTCTGAAATTCGAAATCCGTCCGCTCGAGTCCGAGCGCGGCTCCGCCTACCGCCACACGAACGAAACGCCCGACGCATCGAATGCATGAGTTGGAGTCCAGGCATTAGCCGACCTCTTCGACCTCACGAACCATCCCAAACCGTCGGCTAAAGCCTAGACTCCAACTTCCATGAACGACGCCACCAACACTCAAGCGCCCACCGGCGAGCATCTGCTCCTCATCCGCGGCACGCAGTGGAACAGCAGCCTCTCGCCCGCCGAGCTGCAACGCGTCATGACCGACTTCTACGGCTGGGTGGAAGGTCTGCGCAGCAAGGGCATCCTCTGCGGAGCCCAGCCGCTGATGGAAGAGGGCAAAATCATCTCCGGAGCGCAAAGTCTCGTCACCGATGGTGTGTTTGCCGAGTCCAAGGAAGCCGTCGCCGGCTATTTCCTGCTCTCCGTTCCTTCCACCGATGAAGCGGTGAAGCTCGCGAAAGCCTGTCCCATCCTCGCCTACGGTGCGCAAGTCGAGGTGCGTCCGATTGCCGATCTCTGCCGTCCCATGGCGGACGTGAAAGCGGCCACGGCTTCGAAGTAGCCACTCTCTTCTCATCACTCCAACATTCCACCACTCCGTCCCCGACATGAATCCCAAACGCAATCCCGTTGGCTGGTTTGAAATCTACGTCTCCGACCTGGCCCGTGCCAAAGCCTTTTACGAAACCGTGCTGAACATCCAGATGCAGCCCATGCCCGTGCCCGACGACATGAAGGACGGCTTCGAGATGCTGATGTTCCCCTGCGACATGGAAAACCCGGCTCCAGGCTGCGGCGGCACGCTTTGCCGCATGGATGGCTTCAAGCCCGGCGCGGGCGGCACGTTGATCTACTTCTCGTGCGAGGATTGCGGCGTGGAGGCCTCGCGCGTCGCGGCGGCGGGCGGACAGGTGTTTCGCGAAAAGTTCTCCATCGCGCCTTATGGCTTCATTTCGCTCATCCTCGACACCGAGGGCAACATGATCGGCCTGCATTCGATGAAGTGACCGATGAGTACGGCTAGCAGTGTCGCGGATGATATCTTCCGCCGCGAAGGTGCGCGGCTGGTTGCATCGTTGGCGGCACATTTTGGCACGCATCGGCTGCAACTCGCCGAGGACGTTGTGCAAGAGGCGCTCGTGCGAGCCTTGCAAACCTGGCCTTATCGCGGCATTCCGGACAATCCTGCAGCCTGGCTCACGCAGGCCGCGAAGAACCTCGCGCTTGATGCTTTGCGTCGAGAACAGAACTGGCAGCGCAAAGAAGCCCAAATCACCGTCGAGCAGGAACGCTGGCTCACGCGCGATGAAACAGCCGATGAGCCCGAAATCAGCGATGAAACGCTGCGCATGCTCTTTGTGTGCTTTCATCCGCAGCTTTCCACCGAGGCGCAACTCGCGCTCGCCTTGCGCACGGTGTGCGGCTTGAGCCCGGCGGAGATTGGTGCCGCTTTTCTCACCAGCGAGGCCGCTATCGCTAAACGTCTCGTCCGGGCGCGACAGCTCATCCGCGACCTGCGACTGCCCTTTGTGGTCCCGGATGCCAGCGAACTGCCGCAGCGGCTCGATGGCGTGCTCGCTGCGCTCTATCTGCTCTTCAATGAAGGCTACAAAGCCTCCTCCGGCGACCGACTCATCCGCGAGGAGCTTTGTCACGAAGCCATGCGCCTCACACGCCTGCTCGCCGCGCATCCCGCGACCGCGCAACCAGCCACCAAAGCCCTGCTCGCGCTCATGTGCCTGAATGCGGCCCGTTTGCGTGCGCGGGTCAATCTCGCGGGCGAAATCGTGCGACTGCATCATCAAGACCGCAGCCAGTGGGATGCGAGACTCATCGAGGAAGGCATCCTCGCCCTCGGCGCGGCCTCCACGGGCGATCTCATCAGCTCGTATCACATCGAGGCCGGCATCGCCGCCTGTCACTGCCTCGCGCTCGATGAAGCGAGCACCGACTGGACGCGCATTTTGAGTCTTTACGATCAACTCCTGATCCTCAAGCCCACGCCCATCGTCGCCATGAATCGGAGCGTTGCTCTCGCTCGAGTGCGCGGTCCGCGGGAGGCCTTGGAAGCCCTCGAAAACATCCCGAACCGCCATTCGCTCGAAGCGCAGTACTTGTATCACGCCATCCGCGCCAGCTTCATCGCCAAACTCGGCCACCCCGCCGAAGCACGCGCCGCCTGGCAACGCGCCGCCGACCTCGCGCAATGCGATGCCGAGCGCGAGTTCCTGCAAAGCCAGGCCCAATGACGCGTTGCATGGCTCGCCAAAATGAAGCGCCGCCATTTCATCCACACTCTCGCCGCCACGCCGCTGCTGGCGGCGGAAGGGCCGCGCAAAGCGCCGTTCCGCGTGCTGTACAGCAACGACCTCACGAACATCACCTCTTGCGTAAGTCCGTTTCATGCGGCGCGGGAACCGTTTCGGTCCGAGATGCTCGATGCGTCGATTGATGAGGTCGCGGGGCTGGTGGACGCGCACTTTTTGCAGCCGGGACTCGGCGTGGTGCCGCTGTGGCCGAGCAAGGTGATCGATTTGAAGGAACACTTTGCATGGATCAAACAGCGCTACGGCCAGAAGCCGGACTCGTTCAGCCAGTTCGTGCTCAATGGTGGCGACATCGTGCGGCGCTTCATCGACCACTGCCGCGCGAAAGGCCAGGCAGCCTTCATCTCGCTGCGCATGAACGACGCGCATCACAAAGAGTTCGTCGATCCGAAGCCTGGCGACAAACCGGGCAGCAGCATCGGCATGAGCGTGACGCGCTGGTATGCCGAGCATCCCGATCATCGCATCAAACCGGGCTCTCTGCGCGGTGCGGACCTCGTTTTGAACTGGGCGGAGCCCGAGGTGCGTGCGCAGAAGCTCGCCATGCTCCGCGAGCTGTGTGCGAACTACGACCTCGACGGCCTCGAACTCGATTTCCTGCGCTTCTACAGCTACTTCCGCCCCGAAACACCGCTTGAGCAACGACGCGTCATCATGACCGCCTTCGTCAAAGAAGTGCGCCGGATGCTCGGGCCGCAAAAATGGCTCTGCGCGCGTGTGCCATGCTATTTGACCGCTCTCGATGAGCTGGGCCTCGATTTGAAAGCGCTCGTCGCCGCCGGTCTCGACATGGTGAATGCCTCAGCGCATTACTTCACCACCCAGCAGCACGATCTGGCCGCCATTCGCAAAATGACGACCGGTGCCACGCTCTACTTCGAGCTTTGCCACACGATCTGGAAGGGCGACAAGGTGCAGGCGGGCTACGACGTGTTTCCGTATCGCCGCGCCACGCGCGAGCATCTCCACACGAGCGCGCATCTCGCCTATGCACGCGGCGCGGACGGCATCAGCCTCTTCAACTTCGCCTACTACCGCCAGCATGGGCAGGGCGAAGGACGCGGTGTGTTTGGCGAGCCGCCGTTTGAGGCGCTCAAAGCCCTGCGCGAGCCGCAAACGCTCGCCAAACAGCCGCAGCACTGGTTCATTGCGAGCGGGTGGCGTTCACCGGGGGCGAAGCCGCTGCCCGTGCCGCGCAAGCTGGCGCAGGGCAAGACAGAGAAGTTCAACTTCGACCTCGCAAGCCCTCGTGGTGATGCGCGGGTGCGGATTCAGACTGATCGGACCGATGCGACCGATCTGGCGGCTCATTTCAACGGGGAGCCGCTGACAGCCACGAATGATGTCTCAGAGCCTTTTGCGGTGCCGTTTCCATCCATGCTGGGCAAGCCTGAGGAACTGCGCGCGTGGCTGATTCCGGCCAGGATGCTGCGCGAGGGTGTGAACTCGCTGCAGCTTGTATGCCACGGACCGGGCGCAGCGAATATCCTTTTCCTCGATCTTGCCGTGGCATGACTGGATTTGCGCGGTGGTTTTTGTCGTGTTTGGAGATTGAAAAAATCGGTTGCCCGCACCTGCATAGGCGGTAACTAATCGGCCCTTGATGGAACATCGCGCGATTAGCTCAGTGGTAGAGCATCACCTTGACATGGTGGGGGTCGCAGGTTCGAACCCTGCATCGCGCACCATCCCCAGCGACGGAGGGGATTTTCACAGGAGTGAGCCGTGCAAGCCAAGACAGCCTTGCCACCACGGCATCGCGCTTTAGCATCCGGCCAGTGATCGCCATTGCCACAGCAAGTCAAAAAGGCGGCGTGGGCAAGACCACGCTGTGCATCAATCTCGCCTACTCCCTAGCCAGGCGCGGGTGGAACGTTCTCCTCGCGGACACCGACCCGCAGGGTGGCGTGGGCCTATCCTTGGCGCGCTCCACCCGCTCCAAGCAGGGCTTCTACGACTACCTTTGCGGCGGCGGGGATTTCGACAAGCTCGTGCTGGCCACCCGCCTGCCCGAACTGCAAATCCTGCCCGCCGGCCAGTATGACGCCTGCTCCCGCCGGGGCTGGCCCGCGCATGAGGTGCCGGCCCGTCTGGCTGACATCCTGCGCTCCGCCGAACTGCGCGGCGTGGACTGCCTCATCATGGACACCGCCGCGGGCCTCAACGGCATGTCCGAGAGCGTCGTCAAGGCATGCGACTACGTCATCATTCCCCAGCAGGCCGAGCCTCTGGCGGTGCGCAGTGTGCCGCACATGCTGGAGACGCTCTCCCGCTACCGCAGCGAGGGGGCGCCGGTGAAGGTGGCGGGCATCCTTTTGACGATGGTCATGGCCGGCAACAGCATCAGCCAGAAAGTCGTCAACGAACTGCGGGCCATGCTGCCCGCCAGCCTCATGTTCGAGCAGAATGTGCCCCGTTTGGAATCCTTTCTCGAAGCCAGCGCCATGGGGGTGCCGGTGGCGCTGATGAAACGCAACCCGCCGCCCGAGGCGCTCATCTTCGACCAGATCGCGGCGGAGATCGAGCAGCGCACAGGCTTGCCGGAGGATCGTGAAGCTGCTCAAAGCCATGCAAGTCTCCTGGATTGATCCGAATGAGGTCTCCGGGTTGCTCGCCGGACTGGAGCCTGGGCGGCCTGTCGTGCCGCATGATGCTCCCGCGCCCGCGCTTCCGGTAATTTCGGAGGCGGAAGCTCCGGGGTGGAGCGCCTGGATTTCCGAACTTACGGACCCTCCCGCTCGTGCTCCGGTGCCAGAAACACCGGACATCATTCCTTCCGGACATGAGTCGGCCGAGGACGGGGAGCCGGCACTCGCCGAGACTGCCTCCGAAAAGGAGATTGACTCCATCCGCGAGCGACTGCGCCACATTCGCGAGCAGGCCGTCATCGCCGGACTCCTGCAAGGGCGCGGGACTCCGGTTGAAAACGCCACGACTGTTCAGGAGCGGGGACATGCCGCGAGGGAGCGGGACGCATTCAGCACCGCCGATCTTTGTTTTGACGCGGAGGGGGAGTTCGGAGCCAGGCTGGAGACATTCGCGGAATGGGCGCGCGGCCGCTTCAAAGGCGCGGACATCCTTGTGGTGGATGAGCATGGCGACCTGCTCTGGGGACCGCCAAACGCCGCCGGATTGGTGCTCTCGACACTCATGGCATTGAACTCGGCGCGGCGTGAAAGCGCGGGGGCGTTCAGCAGCATCTCGGGTCTCATGACCCGCGAAATAGCCCCCGGCCGCAATCTCACGCTCATCGCCTGCTCCAGCAGCCTAGGCCTTCTCCAGGCGGCTGTTGTCGGCAGCGGTATTGTCTCCGAGGAAGATGCCGCTGTTCTTCGGGAAGGGCTGGCCCGGGTTGCCGGGACGGAGGATTGAGATGGCGGCAGACTCCCGCCTTGATCCAGGACAGCATCGGGCTTTTTAGCCTGGCATGGCTGACGGTGGAGAAAGACGTTTGGAAAACGGGCCGGCCATGCTGTAGCCTGCGCGTCTCATGCGAGATGCCTTGCGACCTTTGATCCTCTGCCTTTTGCCCGCCGTGTTACCACTGCGCGGGGCGCCGGATTTGGAGGAAGACGCGGATTTTCAGTCCGCCCTTGCCGCGCTGCGCGGCGGACAGGCTTTAGTGGCGGCGGCGAAGAGCGAGCTGCTGCTGGAAAGGCCGTCCTGGTCCGCGGGCGAGCGGGCCGGTCTGGCGGCGCTGGCGGTGGAGGCGCGGGTGCGCGCGGGCGACGGGGCCGCCGCTCTTGCCTTGCTGGAGCGTGAACCGGTGCAGGGCGCGGATTATTGGAGGGCGCAGGCGCTGGCCTTGGAGGGAAGGCATGGCGAGGCGGAGGCTTTGCTGACGCGGCGTCTGGAGAGGGGCGATGCGGGGGAGCGGGAAAAACTACTGCTTGCCCAGTTGTTCCTGCGCGGCGCCAATGAAGTCCAGGCGCGCGGGATGGCCCTGCAGTTGCTGAACTCCGCCTCCGAAGAGGTGAGGCCCAAGGCGCTGCTGATCCTGGCGGAGGCTTCGCTGGCGATCGGCGAGGCGCAGGCGGCTCTGGAGGCGCTGCCGGACTCCGGAGAGACCGAAGCGGCCCATCTGCGGGCGCGCGCCCTGCTGGATCTGGGACGCGGGGAGGAGGCGGAGGCGGTTTTGCGCGGAATCATCACCGCGCGCCGGGGCGGGGAGTCCCTGGTCCACTCCGCCAGTCTGATGCGGGTTGAGGCGGGGCTGGAGTCAGGCCGCGCTGCGGAGGCTTTGGAGGCACTGACGGCCTTCCTGGAAAACACTCCGCGCAGCACCTTGTGGCCGCATGCCTTTGATCTGCTGGCGCGGGTGCTGGAGGAGCTGGACACGCCGCCGCCGGACGTCATCATGCGCTGGATGGTGGAGGGCGGCGCCGCGCTGCGCCAGTCCGGCGCGGCTGAGGCTGAAGTCGCCCTGTTTCGCGGCCATGCGATGCTGGCGCTGTCCCGCTGGCTGCTTCATGAGGGCCGGAAACAGGAGGCGCTGGGTCTGTTGGAGAGCATGGCTGTGGCGCATCCTGAGCATCCCCAGGCGGTGGACGCGATGCGCCTGGCCCTTCAGACCCACGGGGCGCTCGGCAACGACACGGCGGTGGCCGCGCTTGCCTCCTTGTGGCGTGGACACTTCGAGGAGGGCGGCGCGTCATTCCTCGACTTCATCACAGGCGGCAGCGCCTTCGTGCGCGGGGATTATGAGGATGCGGCGGATGATTTCTTCGCCGCCGCGAACACGGCCGCCACGCTCTCCGCGCGGCGAGCGGCGCTTTTCAATGCCTGTGTGGCAGCGCTGCGGGCGGGCGAGCTTTTGCTCTACCAGACTCTGCTGGGACAGTTGCAAATCGTCGGTTCGGGGTCGGAGGTCGCTGTGAAAAGCGGGGACAGCGCCGCTGACCTGGAGCTGGACCGGGCGCTGGAGCTCGCCTCCGTTGGCGGCCAGGGCGCGGTGTCGGCGCTCAACGCTTTTCTCGAAAATCACGCCTCCCATCCCCGCGCCCTGGAGGCATGCCTGGCGCTGGCCGAGCTGGCCATGCTGTCAAAGCCGCCAAATTTCTCGATGTCTGAAAAAGCGCTGAGCCAGGCGGATGTGCTCACGGGACTTGATGACGGGCAGCGCCAGCGTGTGGCGGTGACGCGCCTCTGGCTGCTGGAGCGCCAGGGAAAGCTGGAGGAGGCGGCGGCTCTGGGCGGGGAGTTTTTGAAAAACTGGCCCGGTGCTGACCAGGAGGACGAGGTGCGCATGAAGGTGGCCGAGGTGTATTTCCGGCTGGAGGATTTTGCCGCGGCGCGCACGGGTTTCGAACTGCTGGCGCAGGAGCACCCTGAGTCGCCTTATGCGGAGAGTGCTCTATATTTCGCCGCCCTCTCCGCCATGTCCATGCTCACCGAGGAGGGGCGCGAGAGGGCACTGCAACTCTGGCAGGAGATCGCTGAGCGCGCGGGTCCGCTCGCCCAGCCGGCGCTTCACCAGCTCGCTCAGGCGCGTCGTCTGGCGGGCGAGGAGGCCGAGGCTTTGAGGCTGACGGAAATGCTGCTGGCCGGGCCGGATCTGGCGGTGGACATGCGCCGCCAGTTGGTTTGTGAGAAGGCGGAGATGCTCATGCTGCTCGGCAGGGTGAAGCCCGCGCATTTCGATGACGCCGCCGCCGTTCTGCGCGCGATGCTGGAGGGGGATGGCCTGCCCTACGCCTGGCGCGCCCGCGCCGGTCACACCCTAGCCACCGTGCTCCATGCCGCAGGCCAGTCCGCCGAGGCGCTGGCAGCTTGTCATGACGTGGTGGAAGGCGCGCCCTTCGGCGGTCCCGCCAATCCCGCCGAGTTCCGCTGGTATTACCGCGCGGGTTTCCTGGGTATTGAGCTGCTTGAGGCGGCCAGGCAGTGGGAATCCGCCGCGCGCCTGGCTGAAAAACTCGGCTCCAGCCGGGGGGAGCGCGCGCAGGAGGCCGCCGCGCGCGCCACCAAGATCCGGCTCGACCATTTCATCTGGGATGAGAAAAAGTGAGCCGCATAGTTTTACGCGCCGCCGGCCAGCGCCTCACGCGGCTGGCGGGCCGGGAGGAGCTTGGAAGCGTCCACCTCGACCACATTTTCCCCGCCGAGGATTTCCATGAGGATGCGCACACGGCGCGCTCCGTCATGGACGTGGTTGACGATGCCTTTGATGCCGCGCATCGGCCCCTCGGCCACCTCCACCTCGTCTCCAGGGCGCACTTCGAGATGGATTTCCCTGACCTCCCGCCCCTCCATCTCCGCGCGGATGCCCATGATCACCGAGTCCGGCACCGGTGACATCATGCCGCCGAACTCCACGATGCGGATGACATTTTGCGAGTGTCGCACAGCGCGCGCGGATTTGGCGGGGGCGAAACGGGCGAAGAAGTAGCCGGGGAAAAGCGCCTCGACAAACCACACCCTGCCGCGCCGGGTGCTTTTTTGGTAGCGGATGCGCGGGCAGTAGGTCTCCACTTCAGGCAATTCCGCCATCACGGCGGCGGCCAGATGCTCGCACTTCGGCCTGCCATGAATGACATGCCAGGCCGCTTGGTCGGAGAAAATCACCCGTCATCATGGAGCGCCACCCGCGACTGGGCAAGGCGGCTTATCTGGCTGGCACGGCTTTTTGCAGCTCCTGGAAAGGGGAGGTGACGCCAAGAGTGCTTGGGATGAATTCATCCGTGCGGAAGCTGCTGGCGGGCAGGCCCTCGGCGTTGACGAGGTTGGCGCCCTCCGGCCAGGCTGCCCAGGCGTAGCGCACGCCGGCGGGCGCCGGCACCTGCGGGCTGCTGACGTGGACTTCGTCTCCGGAGACAACCGCCTCGGCCCAGTGCCATTTTTGGTCGGCACCGGCGATCTGGAAGTGCTTCAAAGGCCCGCCGTCGCGGGTTTTGAGACCGCCGCCGACATGGTCGAACTGCAGGCGCACCTTGCCGCCCTCAATCATGGAGTTTTTGAAAAGCGGTCCGCTGTGCACGGTGTCCGCGCGGCCATAGTCCTTCGCCAGCGCCCAGAGGGCGAGGCGGCGGCCCACCTCCTGTTTGTTTTTCGGATGGATGTCGTCCTTTTCGCCGATGTCGTTGGTGACGGCGAGGCCGCAGCCGGGGAGGGTGATGGCTGTCAAATACTGCGCCTCCTGGAGTTCCGCCCAGGTGTCGTCCACTCCGGGGTCTGAGGTTGCGGGTTTGCGGTTTCCGTAGCCGGCGAGCTGGACGATGTAAAAGCTGAACTCGCTGTTCCAGCGCGTGCGCCAGTCGTTGATGAGCGTGGGCAGCAGCTCCTGGTATTGCACGGCGCGGTTTTGATTGCTCTCACCCTGATACCAGATGGCGCCCTGGATGGCATACGGGATCAAGGGCGAGACCATGGTGTTGAAGAGCGCGGCGGGGAAGTGCGGTGTTTTGCCAGGATCATCCGGCGCGCGCGGCGCGGAGGGCAGGGGCTTTTTCTGGCCGGCGGGAAGTTTTTCGTTTTCAGCCTTGAGCTTGTCCACCTGCTCCTTCCAGGCGGCGCGCGCCACTTCGAACCTGGCCGTCTCAGCGGCTCCGTCCCAGCTTTGCAGGATGCCGTCCCAGTCGCTCAGGAGTTGCGCGGCGCAGGGGCGGTCCTCCAGGGCCTCGCGGCTGGTCCATGCCTCGACACGGGTGCCGCCCCAGGAGGTGTTGACGAGGCCGACGGGGACTTTGAGGGCGTTGTGCAGATGCCTGCCGAAGTAGTAGGCCACGGCGGAAAACTGCGCGGCGTTTTCCGGCGTGGCGGTCTTCCATGCGCCGGCCACGTCCCGGGCGGGTGTCATGGCGGTGGCGCGCTCGACACTGAACATGCGGATCTGCGGATACTTGGCGGCGGCGGTTTCCTGCTCCGGGTTGGCGGACTGCGCCACGGTCCACTGCATGTTCGACTGGCCGGAGCAGAGCCACACCTCGCCGACGAGGATGTCTTTGACGACCACAGTTCCGTTGCCGGAGACGGTCAGCTCGGCGGGCTGCGCGCTGACGAGCAGCGGATCGAGTGTCACGCGCCATCTGCCGTCGAGGTCGGCGCGTGTGACCTGGGTCTGGCCGGCGAAAACCACGGTCACATCCTCATCGGGACCGGCGCTGCCCCAGACGGGGACGGGCCGCCCTTGCTGGAACACCATGCCATCGCTGAAAAGCGCTGGCAGCTTGATCTCGGCCCTGGCTGCCAGGGTGGTCAGGGCGAGGAGAAAGACGGGGAGCAGTCTGTGGTTCATGGCGGGGAAAAGGGGAAAGAAACGCGGCGGCTGGCCGGCTTTGCAGAAAAAATCAAACCACGACGGCCCATATCACTTTCAGATAACGGCTCTCCGGGCAGTTCGACATGACCGGGTGGTCCATGCCGGGGCCTGTGCGGTCGAGGATTTGCAGCTTCTTCCCCTGCCGGTGCGCGCTGCCGATGACAAGCTGCTCGAAGTCGTCCGTGCAGAGCAGCCCCGAGCATGAGCAGGTGACGAACAAGCCGCCGCGGCGCACGAGCTGGAGCGCCAGGCCGTTGAGATCGCGGTATTTGAAAATGCCCTCCTCCTGTTTGTCCCGGTGGTGGATGAGCTTCGGCGGGTCGAGCACCACGGTGTCCCAAAGCTCGCCGTTTTTGATCATCTGGCGCGCCCAGCCAAAGGCGTCCGCATGCACCCACTGCACACGCGTCTGGTTGAGGTTGGCGTTTTGCCGCGCTTGGGCGATGGCCTTTTCATCCAGGTCCACTCCGGTCACGTCCTCGCAGCCTCCTGGAAGGCGCGCCGCCAGGGCGAAGCCGCCCGTGTAGGTGCAGAGGTCGAGCACACGCCCGCGCGCCAGCCTGCCGAGGCGGGCGCGGTTGTCCCGCTGGTCGCAGAAAAAGCCGGTCTTGTGCCCTTCCTCGAAGTTCACCAGATAGCGAACACCATGCTCGCGGATTTTCACCGAGCGCGGCCCCGGCTCGTCCGCCTCGGGCACATCCGCGCGGCGCATGGACTCGATGAGCGCAATGTCCGAATCCGTGTGGATGACGTGCCGCGTGGTGCCCAGCTCCTCGTGCAGCAGGGGCAGCCATCGGCGCAGACGCCGCCATGCGCCGAGGGTTGTCACCTCGATGGAGAGCGTGTCCGCGTAACGGTCCACGACCAGGCCGGGCAGACCGTCCGCGTCCGAATGCACCGCGCGGAAGGCGTCTGTCTCAGCGCCCGGCTTCAGCACCTGCGTGCGCAGCCGCGCCGCCTGGCGGACGCGCGCGTCGAGGTCATCCTCGCCAAAGGAATCCGCGCCATGATGCAGCACGCGCAGCGGCACGCGCGCCTTTGGATTGAGCCAGCCCGAGCCGAAAGGCTTGCCCTCCTTGTCGTAAACCCGCACCAAATCACCGGCGCCAGCATCCGCCGAAACGGTGGCAACCATGTTCGGGTAAATGGCCGGGTGAAAAGTGTAATATTTGATCTGCGCCCAGGGCCGCTCCCAATCCTCGCTGCCAGGGGGCGGCGGTTTTGGAGCCGCGGGCGGACGCTGAAATGAACGGGCGGGTTGTCTGGCGGGAGGGCGGGGCATGGAGGGAATGCGAGTTTATACCGGCTTGTGTGTAATGCGGGGACTTTTTGCCGTGACTCCGGCAGCTTGCCGGCAAAAGAACAACCCCGTCCGGCGTGCCGGGCGGGGTTGCGAAAGTCGGAAACGGGCGGGATTACTCCTCGGCGGTGATGGTCAGCACCTGACGGCCGCGGTAGTAGCCGCAGGAGGGGCAGGCGACATGGCCGGGGACGGTGGTGCCGCATTCAGGGCAGGTCTTCAGGACGGGGGCGCGCCAGCGGTTGGCGCCCTGGCGGAGGCGTTGGCGGCTCTTGGATTGTCTGCGTTTGGGATTGGCCATGTCTGTGGGGTGGTTATTTCAATTGATCGAGGGCGTTCCAAATTCCGCGCTCCGCTCCGGGCAGTCCGTCTGCATCAGGTGTGTCGTCACGTTCGAATTTGCCCTCCGCAGGGCATTCGCGCTGCTCGACGTTGCCGTCTTCGCAGCGCGGATAGCTCGGAAGGGCCAGGAGGATGTCTTCCCTGACGAGTTCTGTCAAGTCCGTCGTGGACTCGTTTTCCAGCGGTGCCTCCTCCTCGAAATTCTCCAGGCGCACGCGGTGGGGGAAGCGCTCCAGGCAGCGTCCGCATTGCAGGCTGAACCCGGCCTCCAGGCTGCCTGAGACATGCAGGCTGTCTCCTTCCCGCAGGATGCGCAGGTCGTAGGCCAGCGGCGAGGCGGCCTGCACACTGTCACCGGGAGCGAGGTCAAAAAACGCGGGAGGCAGGGTGCCGGCGACATGGCGGCCCTCGGCGGGGAGGGTGCGCAGTTCGATGTGAAAAGGGTTCATGGCAGGTCGAGCTTGGTTTTCAGGGCGGCGGTGACATTCGGCGGCACGAACTGGTTCACATTGCCGCCCAGGCGGGCGATTTCCTTGACGAGGCGGCTGCTGATGTAGGTCAGCTCCTCGCGCGGCATGAGGAAGAGAGTCTCCAGGTTTGGCTCCAGCTTGCGGTTCATGAGCGCGAGCTGGAACTCGAATTCGAAATCGCTCACCGCGCGCAGGCCGCGCACCAGCGCCACGGCGGACTGCTGCCGGGCGAAATCCACCAGCAACCCTTTGAACGGCAGCACACGCAGGTTGGGGATGTGCGCGGTGGCGCCGGAGAGCAGGGCCACCCGCTCGTCGAGGGTGAAGAGGCTCTGTTTGGCGTTGTCATGAGCCACGGCGACGACGAGCTCGTCAAAAAGCCCCGCCGCGCGGTGGAGCACGTCGAGGTGTCCGTTGGTGATCGGGTCGAAACTGCCTGGATAAATGGCGCGGCGCATGAAGGCAGTTTAGCGGGGCATTCAGTGGCGGCAAGGGCGCAAGGTGCGGCGCTATTGGTGTGATGCGCCCCATGCCGCGGGTCGTTGCCGCCCTGCTCGGAGATGATTGCAGGCAGGGCGTTGCAAACACAATCCGTCATCGCTTTATTCCGGCCCATGATTGACCCCGCCCAACTGCTCAGCGCCTATTGCGAAGGCGCGTTCCCCATGGGCAATGAGGACGGCTCCCTGCACTGGTTCCGCCCGCGCTGGCGCGGAATCCTGCCTGTGCGGGAGTTTCATGTGCCGAGGCGCTTTTTGCGGGACTTGAAAAAAAGCCCCTTCGAGGTGCGCTGGAACACCGCGTTTGGCGAGGTCATGCGCGGCTGCGCGGAACGGGAGGAGACCTGGATCACCGATGTCATCCTGGACAGCTATCAGGAGCTGCACCGGATCGGCATGGCTCACAGCGCCGAGGTCTGGCGTGATGGCGAGCTGCGCGGCGGCGTTTATGGCGTGGCCATCGGCGGGGCGTTTTTCGGCGAAAGCATGTTCAGCCGCGAGCCGCAGGCGTCGAAGACCGCGCTCACGCATCTGCAATGGCGGCTCAAGGAGCGCGGCTTCATCCTCCATGACACGCAGTGGACCACGCCGCATCTGGCGCAGTTCGGCGGTTATGAGATCCCGTGCGCGGAGTATCTGGAACTGCTGCACCGCGCCATCCGGCTGCCGGTCACTTTTGACGATCGGTCCGCGCCTTTTCTGGTGGCGGCGCGCTGAGCCTGAAAAGCATCACAACCCGATGAGTTCCGAGTAAGCCGCCCGCACCGCCAGCGTCACAGGTCCGGGCGCGGCCAGCGCGCGTCCGTTCACCTCCGCGATGGGATGCACATGGCGCGTCGAGGAGGTCAGGAAAGCCTCGTCGCAAGTGTCGAGCACGGCGGCCGGCATGGCCTGCTCCGCGCAGGGGATGCCCGCGCGCCCGCAGGCGCGCAGGACCAGCAGGCGCGTGATGCCCGCCAGGCAGCCGGAGGAAAGCGGCGGCGTCATCAGAGCGCCGCCCGCCACCACAAAGATGTTCGACCCGGTGCCCTCGCACAGTTCGCCGCGAGTACTGGCCAGCAGCGCCTCGCCGCAGCCATGCTTTTTTGCCTCGGCCAGGGCCAGCACGTTCTCGGCGTAGGAGATGCTTTTCACTCCGGCCAGCGCTCCGTTTTCATTTCGCGTCCAGGGCACGAGGCGGACCTTTTCCACCGGCGGCCAGGTGTTCAGCGGTGTGGCGGCGGCCAGCCGGGTGCCGCGGCCGGCTCCGCGGTCCGAGCCGAGCGGGCCGTCTCCACTGGTGAGCGTGACGCGCACGCGGGCGTCGGCCAGGCCGTTGGCGCGCGCCACTTCCTCGATCGCGCTTAGAAACTCCGCCTCCGTCATGCAGGGCAGCCCCATGCGCGCGCAGGAGCGCTCCAGCCTCTGCCAGTGCTCATGCCCGCCGATGACACGCCCGCGCAGCATGACCAGTGTCTCGAAGACTCCGTCACCCACAAGCAATCCATGCTCGAATGGCGAAATGCGCGCTTCCGCCGCCGGGAGGATGACGCCGTTGAGCCAGATGTGCGGTGTTTTATTCATGGCGGTTTATTCATGGACCGGGCGCGTTTCTTTTGCATCCGGGTTTTTGCGCGGGGCGGCAAAGACTGCCCGTTTTGAAATTCGAACCTCGAATTTCGCAAGACATCGGATGGCTGTGATGGCAAAGCAGCGCCATGCTCCGCTTCGAATCCTTTCACGGCTCCGCGCTGGCTCCGCATCTCGACGCCCTCGGCGCGCTGCGCATCTCCGTTTTTCGCGACTACCCTTATCTTTATGACGGTTCTGTGGACTATGAGCGCGAGTATTTGAAATGCTACCTGGACTGCCCGGAAAGCCTCGTCGTGCTCGTCTTCGACGGAGGGCAGGCCGTCGGCGCCACCACAGCCATGCCGCTGGCATTTGAAGGTCCGGAGTTCCAGGCGCCTTTCCTCAAGGCCGGAATGGATGTGGCGGAGATCTGTTATTTTGGCGAAAGCATCCTGCTGCGCGAATGGCGCGGGCGCGGCATTGGCAGGACCTTCTTTCAAATGCGCGAGGCCCACGCCCGCGCCCTGGGGCTGCGCCGCGCCGCATTTTGCGCCGTGGACCGCCCGCCGGAACATCCCTTGCGTCCGGCGGACTATCGTCCATTGGACGGATTCTGGACAAGCCAGGGTTACACGAAGCATCCGGAACTGCGCGCCACCTTTGTGTGGAAGGAAAGCGGTGAGCAGGCCGAGTCGCCAAAAACGCTGACCTTCTGGCTCAAGGAGCTGCGTTGACATGCCGGCGCTCCATGCGCCGGCCTTCTGCTGGATGCGCTCATGCCGGAGCATTGTGCCGCGCAAGTCCAGGCGGCATCCTGGCTCAGGCAGGCGGTAGGAGGATCGTTTTCCCCGAATCTGCGGAGTTGTGTGAAAACCGCTTGTCATTTCCCCGCCAGGATCACACTCCAGTCCGCATGGAACGCATTGCCCATCGTGACGGCCCGCGCGCTGGATTCCGCATTCTGCCGGCGGCGGCCTCCGCGGCGCGGAAAGGCCTTGCCGTGCTTGTGGTGTGCGTGTCGGGTTACGCGCTGCTGCCGCGGACGGAGCTTTACCCGCCTGAGTTCCGGTTTTCACGCGCATTGGAGGACAGGGACGGCCGGCTCCTGCATCTGGCGCTGACGCCGGATGGCAAGTACAGGCGCTGCACGCCTTTGGCGGAGATCAGCCCGGCATTGATCGAAGCCACGCTGACACTGGAGGACCGGCACTTTTACGGGCATCCGGGAGTCAACCCGCTCTCACTGCTGCGCGCGGCCTGGGGGGCGGTGTCAGGCTCGGCAAAGGGCGGCGGCTCGACGATCACGATGCAGCTCGCGCGGCTGCGGCACGGTCTGCGCACCCGCACGCCCTGGGGCAAGGCCTGGCAGATCGTGCGCGCGGTGCAGATGGAGCGCCATCATTCCAAGGATGAAATCCTGGAAGCCTACCTGAACCAGGCTCCCTACGGCGGCAATGTGGAGGGCGCGGGAGCGGCCGCCCTGCTTTGGTGCGGCAAGACCGCGCGCGAGCTGACTCTGCGCGAGGCCGTGACCCTGGCCGTGCTGCCGCAGAGTCCCACCACGCGCCGCCCGCGCATGTCGGGTGAAAATGCCAGCCTCGCGGCCGCGCAGCACCGGCTCTGGGAGCGCCTGCGCGTGGAGCGCGGACTGCCCGCCGACCCGCTCGACGCGGTCTTCACTCTCTGGCAGGCACGGCCCGCGCCGCGGGAGGCGCCGCATCTGGCTCGGCGGCTTTTCACCCTGCACGAGGCGCATGACCGCGCGGCTTCCGGCGCGCCGGTGCGCTGCACTTTGAGCGTGGAGAAGCAGCGCGGCGTGGAGAGGGCGCTCCAGGATTATGTGGAGCGCAAGCGCGAGGTGGGCATCACCAATGCCTGCGCGCTGCTGGTCCACGCGCCCTCGCGCGAGGTGCTCGCCTACGCGGGTTCCAGCCGCTTTCTCGACCCCTCCATCCAGGGCCAGGTGGATGGAGTGACGGCGCGGCGCTCGCCGGGCTCCGCGTTGAAGCCGTTCATTTACGCGCTGGCTTTGCAGGAGGGCTTGATCCACCCGCGCACGCTCCTGCGGGACGGGCGCACGGCCTTCGGAGCTTACAACCCGGAGAACTTCGACCGCAACTTCGCCGGCCCCATCTCCGCCCGGGACGCGCTCTTCCACAGCCGGAACATACCCGCCGTGGCGCTGGCGCAAAAGCTGGCTCCTCCGGGATTGTACGGCTTTCTCAAAGCGGCTGGTGTGGCCCTGCCGCGGCCGGCTGGACACTACGGCCTCGCTTTGCCGCTGGGAGGGGGCGAGGTCTCGATGGAGGAGCTGGCGGAGCTGTATTCACTGCTGGCGGATGACGGCCGCGCGCGCCGCCTGAGCCTGCAGCCCGGCGGAGATCTGGAGCATCAAAGCCGCCCGCTCATCACCGCGGAAGCGCGCCACCTGACGCGCATGATGCTCAGCGCGCGCGAGGCGGACCCGGCCATGGACGACCCCTCCGTGATGTGGAAGACGGGCACCTCCCACGGCTTCAGGGATGCCTGGGCGGCGGGCATTCGCGGCGATTATGTGCTGGTGGTGTGGATCGGGAATTTCAACGGCAAGGCCAACCCGGCATTCATCGCGCGGGAATGCGCCGCGCCCCTGCTCTTCGAGGTCTTCCGCCATCTGCGCCTGCCCGCGCGCGCCGATCCGCCCCCGCCGGGTGTCGCCCGTGTGGAGCTCTGCGCCGTCTCCGGTCAACTGCCCGTGCCGCACTGCCGCCACCGCGCGCGCGGAGGCTTCATCCCCGGAGTCTCGCCCATCACGCCTTGCGCCATCCACCGCGAGGTCCTGGTGGACGCGGCATCTGGCCTGCGCGTGGCGCGTGATGACGGCAGCCGCGGGCTGCGGCGGGAGGGCTTTGAATTCTGGCCGCCAGATCTTTTGGAAATGTTCAGGCAGGCCGGCGTGCCGCGCCGGACACCGCCGCCGCTTGAGTTCGACTCGGACTCCCTGGCCGCCGCCGACATCGCCGCGCCGCCGAAAATTTTGTCCCCGCGCGCGGCGCTGGTTTACACTCTGCGTGCATCGGACCCGGCCCGGCAGACGATCCCGCTGCGCGCGGACACCGCGCCCGGGGTGGCCCGCGTCTTTTGGTTCGCAGGGCCGCGCTTTCTGGGCGCCAGCGATCCCGCCACACCCCTGCTCTGGAGCGCCTCCCCGGGCAGATGGCAGGTGCATGTGCTCGACGATCACGGGCGCGGCGCGGCGGTGGAGGCGCGGGTGGAGATGGTGCCATGAGGCGGCATGGGGCTGCATGGGAAAAGGGGTGTTCCGCCTGAGCCCAAGAAGGCCGGCATTCTGCTTCCATGATTTGCCTTGCAGACATCCCGCGCCGCTCAAAAGCCCTCGCCCCTTGCCAAAGCGGTCATCCGCTTCATTGTCCCCTCCCTTTCCGCCCGGGTGGCGGATTTTTTTCGTCCCTTCCCCCTCCGTCATGTTCAACTGGATCATCAAAAAAATCATCGGCACCAAAAACCAGCGCACCGTCAAGCGCCTGCAGCCGGTCGTGGCCGAGATCAACCGCCTCGAAGCCGAACTCCAGAACCTGCCTGATGAGGCCCTGCGGGAAAAATGCGCCGCCTGGAAAGAGCAGTTCCGCGCTTTCCACACCCCGCGATTTCTCGGCGGCGTCTCCCTGCGCATCGCCTCGGAGGAGGAGGTGGACGCCTGCCTCAGGCATGTGGCCGGCTACTTCGCCGCGCTGCAAAAACACTTCCCCTCACTCGCCGGCGACTACCTCGCCGAATCCTCCTGGAGCGGCGCGGACCTCGACGACAAAAAGGCCCGCATTGACCGCGCCCGCGAGGCCTGGAATGAAATCCAGCCGCGCTTCGGCGCCATTGAGGCGAAGATGCTCGATGACATCCTGCCAGAAGTCTATGCCGTGGTGAAAAACGCCGCCCGCCGTCTCTGCGGCCAGGAGCACAGCGTGTGCGACACGCCGCTGAAGTGGAACATGGTCCACTTCGACGTGCAGCTCATCGGCGGCGCCGCCCTGCACCGCGGCATGATCGCTGAAATGGCCACCGGCGAGGGCAAGACGCTCGTCGGCACCCTGCCCGTCACCCTCAACGCCCTCACCGGTCGCGGCGTCCACGTCATCACTGTCAACGACTACCTGGCACGCCGCGACTCCGAGTGGATGGGCTATTTGTACAAGTTCCTCGGCCTCAGCGTCGGCTGCATCCAGAACGACCAGCCCTCGCATGTCCGCCGCGAGCAGTATGCCTGCGACATCACTTATGGAACCAACAGCGAGTTCGGCTTTGATTATCTGCGCGACAACGGCATGGCCTCCAGCCGCGAGCAGCAGGTGCAGCGCGGGCATTACTTCGCCATCGTGGACGAGGTGGACTCCGTGCTCATTGACGAGGCGCGCACGCCCCTCATCATCAGCGGCCCTGTCGCCGGAGCGGACAGCACGCATCAGTACGAGCGCTACAAACCCCTCGTGGAGCAGCTCGTGCGCCGCCAGCAGACCCTCTGCAACAGCCTCGTCACCGAGGCCAAGGAACTCGCCGCCGCTGGCAACCTCGAAGAAGCCGGGCGCAAAATGTACCAAGTCCACGTCGGCCAGCCGAAAAACCGCGCCCTCATGCGCTGCATGGAGGACCCCGAGCTGCGCCGCGCCATGGAGAAGGCCGAGCTGAAAATGTACGAGGACACGCAGAAGAAGGAGCTCTTTGCCCTCAAGGAAGATATGTTTTTCTCCATGGACCCGAAGTCCCACGACGCCGACCTCAGCGAGAAGGGCCGCAATTTCCTCAATCCAAACGAGCCGGACGCCTTCGTGCTGCCTGACCTCGCCACACTTTACTCCGAGATAGACGGCGACACCTCGCTCACCGACGCGCAGAAGCTAGCCAAGAAAAACGAGCTCCAGGACCGCCTCTCCCACCAGGGCCAGCGCATCCACCAGATCAGCCAGCTCCTGCGCGCCTACTGCATCTATGAGAAAGACGTCGAGTACGTCGTCGAGGAAAACAAAGTCATCATCGTGGACAGCCAGACCGGCCGCAAAATGCCCGGCCGCCGCTGGAGTGACGGCCTGCACCAGGCCGTGGAGGCCAAGGAGGGCGTGCAGATTGACGCCGAGACCCAGACCCTGGCCACCATCACCATCCAAAACTACTTCCGCCTCTATCAAAAGCTCGGCGGCATGACCGGCACCGCCGAGACCGACGCCGCCGAGTTCCACGACATCTACGGCCTCGACGTGCTCACCATCCCCACGAACCGCCCGGTGAAGCGCCTGGACCAGAACGACAGCATCTACAAAACCCGCCGCGAGAAATACGCCGCCGTCATCGCCATGATCCACGAGCGCCATGCGAAGGGCCAGCCCATGCTCGTCGGCACCGCCAGCGTCGAGGCCTCCGAGACGGTCAGCCGCATGTTGAAGCTGCAAAAAATCCCCCACTCCGTCCTCAACGCCAAATACCACCGCCAGGAGGCCGAGATCGTCGCCCGCGCCGGCCAGAAGGGCGCCGTCACCATCTCCACCAACATGGCAGGCCGCGGCACCGACATCAAACTCGGCGAGGGTGTGGCCGACCTCGGCGGCCTCTTCGTGCTCGCCACCGAGCGCCACGAGTCCCGCCGCGTGGACCGCCAGTTGCGCGGACGCTGCGCGCGCCAGGGCGACCCTGGCGAGAGCAAATTCTTCCTCAGCTTCGAGGACGACCTCATGCGCAACTTCGGCGCCGCCGACCGCATGACCAAGATCATGGAGCGCTTCGGCATGAAGGAGGGCGAGGAGCTCCAGCACCCCTGGCTGAACCGCAGCGTCGAGACCGCGCAAAAGCGCGTCGAGCAGCGGAACTACACCTGGCGCAAGCGCGTGCTCGAATACGACGACGTGATGAACCAGCAGCGCGAGGTCATCTACGAGCGCCGCAACGACGTGCTCAACAGCAACGACCCGCGCCTTTTGATCAACGACGCCGTCAAAGAAGGCATCGAGGAGCGCCTGGAGGAGTTCCTGCCCAAGGACGCAGGCACCGACATGGAGCCCGACCACGCCGGCCTCCTGCACTGGGTGAACACCACCTTCCCCATCGGCCTGCGCGAGGTGGACGACGCCTTCAAAGCGCTCGACTACCAGGCCCAGTGCGACTGGATCCGCGAAAAAGTCCTCCACGCCTACGACGCCAAAGTCGCCGGCGCCAACCCCCAGGCGCTCCAGGAGATCGAGAAAATGATCCTGCTCAACGCCATTGACCGCCTCTGGCAGGAGCACCTCTACGCGCTCGACGCCCTCAAGGAGGGCATCTCCCTGCGCAGCTACGGCCAGAAAGACCCGCTCATCGAGTTCAAGCAGGAGGCCTTCTCCATCTTCTCCGACCTCATGCGCAGCATCAACGGCGAGGTCCTCGGCAACCTCTTCAAAAGCACCCAGCAGCTCGCCGCCTTCGAGCAGTTCCTGGCCCAGCTCGCCATGCAGCAGCAGCAAGGCGGCGCCGCAGCCGGCCAGCCGCCCCAGCAGCGCAAGCCCGCCGGAGAACCCCGCCCGCATGATCCCGCGAAGGAAGGCCCCAAACTCATCCTTCCCAGCGCCGCGCCCGCCCCCCAGAAGCCCAAATACAGCGCCGGCCGCAACGACCCATGCCCCTGCGGCAGCGGCAAAAAATTCAAGCAATGCTGCGGGCGCGTCGCCTGAGCCTGGATGCGGCCCCCTCCGCGGCAGGCACAGGCATGCCCACCGTCCAAATGAGCCGCCATCCGCCGCCGGGATTACCCAGCGCGGAAAAAGCGCGCATCCCCTCCCCGGCCCACCAGGCACGCCGCCACTGAGGGCGTGACTGGCTGGAAATGAGGCGCCCCCGACTCCGGCGCAGCACCGCCGAAGCGGCAACACACTGCACCGTTTTGCCAGAACCTTGCAAGGTTTTGCCAGGAAAGGGTGCCATCGCGGGAAAACGGTGCGCTTTTTTTCTGTTCAAGCGTGCCTCGTTTGCGTGCAGGCGCGCTTTTTTTCCTGGGTGGACGCCGGTTTGCGGCTGCGGTTGTAGAAGGTCTCGATGTAGTCGATCGGTGTGAAATTTAGCGATAGGTTGATCTTCAGTGAGTTGTGATTTTGGCATCTCATCATTCGATTATTCACAATCCCTTGAAAGAATAGCTTGCTGACAAAACTCGGCTCACCTGCTACAAAGCCGCTGTTATTTGGATAATTCAAAAAAGAATTTCATTCGGAAAGGAAACACTTAACGCGAATCTCTCATGAACACTCGAATCAGTCCGTCTGGAACCTTTTTGCGGGACTTCTCAAGCTGGTTGAACCGTTACCGAATTTTAACCGCAGGCATTTTGATCATGTCAGCGCCTGCCGCGCTCTCGGAGATCACATTGGGCAGCACGTCGTGCAGCTACCTGCCTGCCAAGTCCTTGAAGACGACAACCCAGTTGAGCAGTGTCCTCGCCTCGTCTCCACGCATCAGGTTCGTTGGCAAGGTGGGTGGAGTGGCTTTTGACGCGGTGGCTGTTCCTGATTCCGGTCTCGTGATCAAAAGCCTGTCTCTTGACTTGGACACTGCGAGACCGGATGGCTCAAGGCTGGTTCTGACCGTAAACGGTCGTCCGGTCAAAACGCGGATTCATGATTGGGAACTCCTGCCCACCATCCGTTACGCTGACAGTGACTCGACAAGCTGCTTCACTCTCTTTGGCGAACTTCAAGATGAGGAGGAGGGACGAAGGCTGCGGGGTGACGGCGCCCGTATCTTGAATTATGACGACGCATTCCAAGACTCTCTCATGGGACTGAGAATGTTCCAACTCGACATCCTCCTGCTCGGTGACGACTTTGCCACCGACCTGCCGAAGGAGGACGGCGAATACATCCTGGGTGCGGGTGAAAAGTCCCCCGACCTTTCAACGGCCAAGTCTTTGCATGAAAAATATGAGGAAGCACGCCTCGAACTGGATTTGAAAGGCATCCGGGAGGACTTCGACACGGAGTTTCAATCTTACGTCATCACCGATCAGTCGGTGGACATCCGGTTTGTCATCAAGGACGGGCAGCTTGAGATCACGGGCGAGCCTTTTTATTATTTTTGGAAGGATGACGAGGACGATTTAAATGGCCGTTACCAGGCGGCCCAGGCCGAAGAGGCTGTCAAGGCGGGTGTGCTCAAGCCAGGGGATGGGTTTGATGAACTGCGTGCCATGATCATCAAGGAGCGCAAGGCTGATCAGGAGCGAAAAGACTCCGTCAAACTCAAAGTCGCGAGAGAATTGAAAGTAATCTCAGACACCGGCACTCTGGAGGACTTGGAACAGATGGAGACTGAGGCGGACGAAAAGTATGAAGCGGCCCTGAACAAGGCTGTTTATGAAATCGCCAAAGCGGAAGGCAAAGTGCGCGAGGGGGAGACTCCCGAATCTTTTGCGGAACGCATCTTCGAAGAGTACATGGAAGCGGACGCCTCAGTGGAAAACGCCATCCTGGAGCGGAACCAGAATTGGAGGAACAAAGCGGCTGAGAACATTCCGGAGAAGAAAGCCGAGCACGCGGCTTTCAAAAAGCAGATGGACGACATCAATGTCCAAGTCGCTGGGATCAATGCCGGGCCTGATGCGGCGTATGCGGCTTTGGAGGACAAACTGGATGAGATCAGGGACAAGGCCAGGCAGACAGTCTCGGAGTTCCAGGACTCGGACGAGGCGACCGGCAAGTATTTGAAGGAATTCAGCGCCGCTCATGCGCAATTCGTGGATACTCTGGCTGCGATGAATCCCGCCGTTTGGAACGCCGGGCGCACGGTCATGCGTTACGGTGCCTTCTTCCGCTACTGCAGGGCGCATCATTCTGATGCCTGGTCCGCTTTCATGCAGAAGTTGGGGGGGAATGAAGGCAAACTGGAGACCAAGCCTGCGGTCAAGACACCGACGGTGATGAAATTCAGCCCTCCGGCGGGTCAATAATCACGCCAAGAGCCTCAACCCGCTAACGCCATGAGTGCTGAGAGTCGCACGGAGCCTCTCGTGTTTGTCAGTTTCGCATCCGGCGATGACGAAGCGCGCGAGGAGTTGGGACGTGAACTGCACAGGCAGGGTATCAAGGCCTACGACTACAGCATCCCTCACGAAGGCGACCAAGTGGGATTGGAGATCGTGTCCCAGCTTAGCGAGAAAATCGAACAAGCGCCGTTTTTCATCGCGCTGGTCTCATCGGCCAGCACCAATCCTGTGAAGCACATTGTGCATGGAGAGGTGCGGCACGCTTTTCGCCGCACATCTCTGCCGGAAAAAAACAGATGCGTTTGCGTGGTACTGCGCGGTCGGCGAGGGGACGGTTCTTCCTATGACCCGCCGAATTATTGGAAGCTGGCGCTTGCCGCCCTTAACAACTACAACGCCAGCTTCCCCGATTTTGCCATCAAGGTTCGCGGGCTGAACAAAACCGACCCGAATTGTCATGGCGTGGTCTGTTTTCGCTCGCGGGGAACAGTGGCCGATTTCGATTTTTCCGGAACACTGGAAGACAAAGAGGCATGGCCGGCGGTTTGCCATGAGGCGGAACTTTACTTTGAGGATGGGACATGGAATTCGCTTCTGGCCGCGCTGCCGCCCACTTCATCTTTTGCCCTGGGTTCCCTGGCCAGAAAGAACGCTTGGATGGGCATTTACAGCCACGTTCAAGGCCGCGCGTGGCCTCATGTGGACAATGTCGCGCCAGGCTGCTTCAACCGTGTGGTGATGACAGTCTGCAACCGGCTGGGAGTTTCCTACACAAGACCCGTTTCGCCGGACTCAAGGCTGCCTTTCTACGACCAACTCAAGAAGGAGGTGGCGGCCATGCCGCTGAATCAGAGCATCAGCGTGCTGGGACAGCTCGACTACTTCGAGTCGCGGATCATGGTCGGCTCCTGGCACGACGCGCTGGTTCACATACGATCCCTGCTCGCGCTGTTGCGTCAAAACAACGCGCGCAGCCGTTTCGCCGAGATTATTGAAGGAGTCTGCCTTCTGCGCCTGGGGCGCTCGAAGGACGCGCTGAGCATCTACGAGGGGCTGATGGACAGACCGGATGAAAACATCTGCATCATGCGAGCGAAGGCGCTGACCGCCGAGGGCCGCCATGCCGAGGCGCTCGCCGCCGCCAGGCGTGCCGTCGAGATCTGCGATGCCAAGCACGATCCCGCCGCCCTGACTCATCAGGAATGGCTCACGCTCGCAGTGGGCAGCCAAAACCGCGCGGGCGCGGAAAGTTTCCTTGCCGATGACGCCGCCTGGCTTCGGGAGGTGAGTCTGGCCAATGCCAGGGCACCCCATATTTTCCGAAGCGCGCCTGAAAATCTTAAAACCGAGGACCGTCTGAAACTGCGTTGTCTCGAAGCACACTGGTTGAAGCTCGCGGGAAGACGCTCCGAGGCGTTGACGAAACTCGAAAATCTGCTTGCAGAACCCGTCGTTTCAGAAGTCGTGAGGCTGGCTGCGGGAGATCTTGAAGGGCTGCCGGACCATCTGACCAACCGCTTTTATGCCAGGCTGGCGGATGCCGGCATTTACCTGGACAGCCCGCTGGAGGAACGGATTGGAGAGGACGGCATGACACGCATCACCGCCAACGGCAACCGGGAGGAATTCTGGCTGCGCGAGCAGGACCGGGTATATTTTTTCAAGCAGCAACAGCCCTGGCACTACACCATCCGTTACCTCGACAAGGGGACCGCCATGCTGCGCTATGAATTGCGTCTACTTCCGCGCCGCGAGGATGACATGGCACTCTGGCACGCCGCGTTGCTGGAATTGGAAGACACGCTGGAATGCCTGCAGGACCTGCACCTTTGCCGCCATGTCATCAGAGAGTGGGCGGAGTTTGGCGGCCTCCACGCCGCGTGGCGTGTTTTCCTTCGCTCCCGGCTCTGGTTCCCCGACGATCCCTATCTGCTCAATGATGGCGCCGCGATCGCGGCGGCAGCGGAGGATGGGGAGGCATTGGAGCATCTGGCGTCCGAGGCGGGGCGCGCGGCCCGTGCTCGGTTCGCGAGATGCCAGCCTGCCGGGACTGAGTGGACTCCGGCGGAGCTTTTGCAGGCTTGGGCGGAATCTCAGAATCTCCTGGGCCGGGACGCTTTGTCCGCTGCGGTTCACCGCTTCCTGAATGACGCATGATCCAGCCTTGATTCTTGCCTGCTTGTTCCAAAACCAACCAGAAGCCCAATCTTATGATTCGTACAGAAGTTCATTCCCGCTCTCGCACTTCTTCGCCACCAGCTCGCCCTCCTTCACCGGCAGCTTCGGCAGGCGAACCGTCTCCGGCAGGTGTTCCTCGAACACGAGGCCGAACTTCTTGTTCTTCTTCAGTTCCCGCACTTCGGCCCCTATGGCCTACTTCAGCCGTTCGTCCGGGATTTGAGCGATGAAATCTTCGATCTTCGCCATGTCAGCGCGCCCATCCCGGCTGAAGATTTTTTCCGGTGGAGGAATATTTTTCTCGACGCTGGAGGCGGGATTCCTTTATTTTTTTCGGTAAATTCCAGCCATGAACAGGAGTTTGCCTTCGGGCTGCCAGACGGCTTTCAGCCGCCAGCCCCGGCTTATGGCTCAACGGCCAGCGGCCAGCGGCCAAGAGAGGCGCTAAGCGCGGTCAGGGGATTTTCTCGGGGAGGCATGGCGCGCAATTGTGGGCGGTTGCCGGGCTGGCGCAAGCGGGGATGAACTCACGGGGGGAGGGCAGGGGCGGTTTCCCCGGCGCTGGAGAATTGTTCTCGGGCACTGGAGAGTCGTTTCCGGGCTCTGGAGAATCGTTTTCAGGCGCTGGAGAATCGTTCTCGGGCGCTGGAGAATCGTTCTCGGGCGCTGGAGAATCATTTCCGGGCTCTGGAGAATCGTTTTCGGGCTCTGGAGAATCGTTTTCAGGCTCTGGAGAATCGTTTTCAGGCTCTGGAGAATTGTTTTCAGGCGCTGGAGAATCGTTTTCGGACGCTGGAGAATCGTTTTCGGACGCTGGAGAATCGTTTTCGGGCGGCCTGAAAGGCATTTGGAAACACGGGAGGAGCCTCGTTAAATCCATGAAAATCAACATTTTGCCATGCCGACCTGGTCCAGCGGAGTGACTTGGTCCTCCGGAGCCCTTTGGGGGCCGGCCACGGGGCCGCAAAAGCTGCCAGGCATCTGCGTCACGGGTTCGGGAACTTCTCCTGGACGGGCGGCGGGGTTTTTCGGCTCATCCGGGAGGTTAGTGCGGAGTTTGGGTTCCGCGCGGCAGCACCTTCACGGCGGCAGCCTTTGGACTGCGGCAGCCTGCTGCCGCTTTCGGAGGAAGACGTGAGTCTTCCCGGATGGGAGGCGCGGGCGGAATGGAGAGTCTGCGCCGGGAGCGGGGCAAACTGACGTTTGCCTCTACGCGGGCGGCGCGGGGGCGCGGGTAGAGGAAGACGTGAGTCTTCCCGGATGGGAGGCGCGGGCGGAATGGGGCGTCTGCGCCGGGAGCGGGGCAAACTGACGTTTGCCTCTACGGGCGGCGCGGGGGATGGCGGAGTGCGAGCCTCAAGGCGCGCGGTTTTCGGCGGGCGGGGAGGAGAAAAGCGGGCGGGCTTTTTCGATGGATTTGGCGACGCCCCAGGCGAGCGGCGCGGCGACGATGATCCAGATGAGGACGGCTTTCATGGCGGGGGTCAGGCTTTGGGGGCTTCCTGGATGTGGTGTTTGGAATTGACGGGGCGCACGAGCAGATTGGCCACCAGGCCGACGGCCAGCAGGCCGCACATGAGGTAAAAGGTGTTGTTGTAGGCCTCCGACTTCGGCACGCCAGCCTCGACACGGCTGTAGTAGAGGCCATTGATCAGGAGCGGGCCGATGACGGCGGCCATGGACCAGGAAGTGATGAGCCGCCCGTGGATGGCTCCGACCTGGTAAGTGCCAAACATGTCCTTCAAATAGGCCGGGATGGTGGCAAAGCCGCCGCCATACATGCTGATGATCAGCGCCGTGCAGACGACGAAGAGCGTGCGGTTCTGCGTCTGCTGCGTGTAGGGCAGCAGGGCATACAGCGCCGCGCCGAGGATGAAGTAGATGCAATAGACGGTCCTGCGCCCGGTGAGGTCGGAGATGGAGGACCAGACAAAGCGCCCGCCCATGTTGAAGATGCTCAGCAGCCCTGTGAAGCCCGCGCCGATGGCCACGCTGACGCCGAACATGTCCTGGCACATGTCCGCGGCGCGCCCCAGCACGCCGATGCCCGCGCTCACATTCATGCACAGCACGGTCCACAGCAGCCAGAACTGCGGCGTCTTCCAGGCGGTGTCCACGGACACGCTGGCGGTGGTGATCATGCCATGGAAGGCCGCCGCCTTCGGCTCATAGCCCTCCGGTTTCCAATCCGCCGCAGGCACCCGCACGATGATGGCGCCGAAGATCATGAAACAGGCATAGAGCGCGGACATCGTCATCAGCGCGGACATGGCCCCGGTGTCTGGAGCCCTGGCAAAACGAGTCATCAACTCCTGGGCCAACGGAGAGCCGATGAGCGCGCCGCCGCCAAAGCCCATGATGGCCATGCCCGTCGCCATGCCGGGACGGTCCGGGAACCACTTCACCAGCGTGGACACGGGGGCGATGTAGCCCAGGCCGAGGCCGATGCCGCCGACGAAGCCGTAGCCCGCCCAGATCAGCCAGAGAGATTTCAGCTTCACCCCCAGCGCAGTCAGCAGCAGCCCGCCGCAGAAGCACAGGCAGGAGGCCAGCATCGTCTTGCGCGGGCCGGAGCGCTCCACCCATTTGCCAAACACAGCGGCGGAGATGCCCAGCATCGCCAGCGCGATCTGGTAGGCGATGTTCACCCAAAACACATCCTGCCCCAGCTCGGCGCCCAGCGGCTTGTTGAACACGCTGAAGGCATAGACCTGGCCGATGCACATGTGGACCGCGACAGCGGCTGGAGGGACGAGCCAGCGCGAGAATCCGGGCGCGGCGACGGTGGCTTCACGGGAGAGAATGGACATGCGGCGCGGTTTTATGGGGCCGGGGCGGGGGAGGGCAAGATTTTTGTGGGAAATCTCCGCCGCCGGTGTTTTCCATTGCCGGCGCGGGCGGCAGCGGCTCTATGGCGGGATGCACCAATACGACCTCATCGAGTACCTCGCCCTGGCGATCCAGGCCGGCGCGTCCGACCTGCATCTCTCCCCCGGAGCCGCTCCGGTGATGCGCCTGCACGGGAAGATGACGCCGGTGACGGAGGAGGTGCTGGACGCCAACGACGTGCGCGAGCTGGTGCTCGGCGCGCTGAAGGACACCCAGCGCGCCCGGCTGGAGCAGGAGCTGGAGCTGGACTTCGCCATCGAGGTGGACCACCTCGGGCGCTTCCGCGGGAACGCCTGCTACTGCATGGGCCGCATCGAGGGGAACTTCCGCTTCATCCCGGACTCCATCCCCGAACTGGCCGACCTGGGGCACGGGCCCACCGTGCAGGGCATGTGCGGCCTGCGCGACGGGCTCATCCTCGTGACGGGCGTCTCGAACTCAGGCAAGACGACCACGCTTTGCAGCATGACGCAGGCCATCGCGCGCTCGCGCTCGTGCAACATCGTCACCATCGAGGACCCGGTGGAGTTTGTCTTCCACCACGGCAGCAGCATCATCCGCCAGAGGCAGGTGGGCTTTGACACGCACGAGTTCGCCAGGGCGATGAAAAGCGCGCTGCGGCAGGATGTGGATGTCATCACGGTGAGCGAGCTGCGCGACCTGGAGACCATGCGCACGGCCATCACCGCGGCGGAGACCGGGCACCTGGTCATCAGCACGCTGCACACCACGGACGTGCCGAGCACCATCACGCGCATTCTGGACTCGTACCCGAAGGACCAGCAGGAGTATGTGGCCGCGCAGCTCAGCCACTGCCTCAAGGGCGTGCTCTGCCAGCACCTCATCCGCCGCGCCGACGGCAGCGGGCGCGTCATGGCCTCCGAGGTGATGATGGTGAACAGCGCCATCGCCGGCTGCATCCGCGCCCAGCGCATGCACCAGATGCCAAGCCTCATCCAGATCGGCGGCGCGCAGGGCATGCACACGATTGACGACAGCCTCCTGCACCTGCTCACGCACGGCTTCATCACCCTGGAGGACGCCACCGCCCACGCGCGCGACCCCGCCTTCATCGAGAGCGGCTACGAAAAAGTCCGGCAGGCGCAGGCGGGCGGGAAGCGGCGCTGAGGCTGATCCGGCCCGGTGTTTCCGCCGCTTCCGCGCTGCTGCGCGCGCCGCGCCGCGCTGCAACAAGATTTTTACGACGCAACGCTTGCCCAATCTTCGAAGTGGAGCATCTTTGCCGCCGATGAAGCCATCCACTCCCGCCCTCGCTCTCGTCCTCTCCTGCATATTCACCCTCTGCTCCTGCGGCACGCGTTTCGAGCCGCGCAGCATGGGTTCCCCTGGAGACCAGCTCTCCTTCCACCGCAACCCCGTTCCGGCCCGCGCCATTCGCACCACGCATGACGCCTACAGTCTCGGCCAGGACTACGGCAACTGGAACGCCTCCGCCTGGCGCGGCTACAATCCCTGGCGCTACCGCAACCATCTGCGCCTGCATCCGAGCATGTGGCCCTCGTTCGTGGACGGTTACAAAGCCGGCTTCCGCCGCGGCAAGGAGGAGCGCACCTGGGTGCCCCAATCGCCGTGATTTGCCGCCTGTGCGTTTGAGACAAGCCTGATTCCCGCGAAGCGCCTCAACTGAGGCGCTTCGTCACTTCAGCGGAGAGCGTCCGGCTGTCGGCGCGCCCGGCGGCGCGCTCCTGCAGCGCCTTCATGACGGCGCCCATGTCCTTTTTGCTGGTGGCGCCCAGTTCGGTGATGACGCTGGAGACCAGCGCGGAAAGCTCCTCCGCGCTCATGGCGGCGGGCAGGTATTTCTCCAGCACGGCGATCTCGGCCTTTTCCGTGCCGGCCAGTTCCAGCCGTCCCGCCTGCTCGTAGCTGGCGATGGAGTCCTGGCGTTTTTTGATCTCCTTGCGCACCACGGCCATGATGCCCGCGTCGTCGAGCTCGCCGTCCGCGCCGAGCTTCTCGATGGCGGCGTATTTGACGGCCGACTTCAGGGCGCGGATGACATTGAGCGCCGCGGCGTCCCTGGCGCGCATGGCGTTCTTGAGGTCTTCGGAGATTTGGGTGGAGAGTGGCATGGTGGTGGCTTGTTGTCGCGCGCAGCCTTGGCTGCAAAACACCGCCATGTCCAGCCCGCGTGTGGCATGTGAAGGCGCGGTCACAATTCCCGCCGATGCCGCGCTTGCAATGGCGCGCGTTGGCTTCGAAGGTTGCGCCCGTCCCTCTCCCGCTCCCCCTCAAAAAACCCATGCCCGACTGGCTCGCCGTCATCATCCTCGGAATCATCGAAGGCGTCACCGAATTCCTGCCCATCTCCTCCACGGGCCACCTGCTCATCCCGCAAAACCTGGGCTGGCTGGAGCCGCGCGGGGATCTTTTCAATGTCGTCATCCAGAGCGGCGCCGTGCTCGCCGTGCTCGCCGTCTTCGCCGGCAGGGTGCGCGCCCTGGCCACTACGCTGGGCGAGCCGGAGACGCGGGACTACCTGCTGAAGCTGCTCGGCGCGTTCGTCGTCACCGGCCTGGGCGGCCTGCTCATCAAGGAATCCGGGGTTCAGTTGCCGGAGGCCGTCACCCCGGTGGCGCTGGCCACCCTCATCGGCGGTGTGCTCATCTTTATCATCGAGCACCTGCACAAGGGCCGGCCCGGCGCGGCCCGCATCACCTGGGCGGTCGTCGTGCTCGTCGGTCTGGCGCAGGTGCTGGCGGCGGTGTTTCCCGGCACCTCGCGCTCCGGGGCGAGCATCCTCATGGCGCTTTCCATGGGCGTGGCGCGCCCCGCGGCCACCGAGTTTTCCTTCCTGCTGGGCGTGCCGACCTTGATGGCCGCGGGCGCCTACAAGATTTTCACCGCCTGCCAGGATGGCGGCTTCGCGGGGGAAAATGTGCCGCTGCTGCTGCTGGGCACCGCCGTCTCCGCCGTTTCCGCCTTCATCGTCGTGAAATGGCTCATCCGCTTCGTGCAGAGCCACACCTTCAACGGCTTCGCGCTCTACCGCGTGCTGCTGGGGACGGCGCTGCTGGCTTACGCCGCCGGCCTCTAGCTCAAGCGCGCCGCCCCGTCATGCCTTCCGCCGTCATACATCGCATGATTGATCACGCCAGGGGCGTCTTCCGGCGTTCGATGTTCAGGACCTACCGTTTCCTGAAGCATCCGCGCAAGCTCAAGAGCAACGCGGCCATGCGCTGGTTCGCCCGGCATTTTCTGGACAAGCGCGTCTGGCGGCCCACCCAGCACACGCTGGCGGGCGGCGCTGTTCATCTGCATGCAGTTCCTGCCGGTGCAGATGCCCTTCGCGGTGATCGTCGCGGCCATTTTCCGGGTGAACATCCCCATCGCCCTGGCCATGTGCTGGCTGACCAATCCTCTGACCATGCCGCCTCTCATCCCTTTGGAGTATGCCGTCGGCAAATGGGTGCTTTCCTGGTTCTCCGCCGTGCCGGCCACGCCTTTTCCCACGGAGCTGCCCGAGTCCCTGGCCGGCACCTGGCTGGCTTTGAAGGAGCACACGCCTGTCATGTTCTTCGGCGGCGTCATCATCGGCGGCCTGCTGGCCCCGGCGGGTTACATCATCACCTGGATGTCATGGGACAAGCTCCACCACTTGCGCCAGCGGAAAACCGCGCGCCGCGCTGCCGGTGAGTAGGAAGCCGCGCTGAGATCAGTGTCCTCATCGCTGCCGGGATTTTTTTCCTCAGCGCTCGATGACGAAGCCGCGCTGGCCGGTCACCGGGGGAATGGCGCTGGTCTCGGTCTCGCGGATGTGGGAGCCGAGGCTGCTTTCCTGGATGGCGGCGAGGAAGTCCGAGAGTTCGCCGGGGTCGCGGGACATGGCGCGCAGCTCGACGCGGCCGTCGGGCAGGTTGCGGATGCTGCCGGTGACTTCGTAGCCGGAGGCGAGCTGCTTCACGCTGTAGCGGAAGCCGACGCCCTGGACGCGGCCGGTGTAGAGGACTTGCTTGGCGGTCATGGTGCGCCTTCTTTTGGCGCGGGGAAGGCGGCTTGCAAGGCGCGGGCGGCATTTTCACCGGCGGCGTCCACGAGCAGGACTTGCGCGCCGGCGCGGCTGAGGTGGATGCGACGGTTCCGGTCATGCAGGATGAGTTTTTCGGGGGCGTCGGTGGCGGCTTTCACATCGTAGCGGGAGATGAGGGCGGCGCGCATGGCCTTGAAAAAAGCATCGGCCGCGGCGGGGTCGGTGAGAGTGGTGTGCCAGACGGCGTGGTCGCGCGGGTGCTCGGGGGCGGCATAAGCGAGCAGGCGGTCGGAGACGAGGCCCTTGGCGGCGGCGCCGGCGGTGTCGTCGCTGTTGTGGGCGCGCAAAGCGGTGAAGGCGGCGAAGCGTCCGAGGCTGTCATCCCAGTAGGGGGCGGAGCCTTCGAGTTCGGGGGCGGCGGGCCGCGCGGACGCTGGAGCGGCATCGGCGGAAACGGGCGGGCTTTCCAGATAGAGCGCGGGCTGGATGATCTCGGCGCTGGAGGCGGGAGGGCGGGAGTAGGCGGCGTCGAGCTGGGGAAAACCGTCGGCGCTGTGCAGGGACTGGGCGAACTCGAAGCCGCGATGGAACGGGAAGAAGGCCAGCTCTTTGAGGAAGACGGGCATGGGGACTTGATTGAGGGGGTGGTCGGGGTCCTCGCCGGGAATGGAGGGAGGCGCCTGGGCGGCGGTGTTTTGCAGGCTGAGCAGGAAGCGGGTGAGGCCGGCGTCTCCGGCGAGGAGGGATTCGCGGGCGAGCAGCGCATCGGTGCTCAAGGGGCGTCCGGGGGGGAAGAGGGTGGCGCCGTATTCGCGCAGCACCTGGCCGAAGGCGATGGCGAGCGGGTGGTCCGGCGCGGGCTGGCCGGAGGCGGGGTCTGCTTCGACGAGGTGGAGCAGGCCGGTGCGGGTGTCGAACCAGCCGCCGAGTTGGCGGGCGAGGAGGGCGGCGCGCAGGGGCAGGGGATCCACGGGCTGCTCGATCCAGCCTAGCGCGGTGAGGGCGAGGGCGAAGCGCAATGCCTCGTCACCGGGCTGGCGCGCGCGCAGCCAGGCGAGGATGCGGTCCTCCACATCGCGCAGGGTGGCCGGGGTGGTTGGCAGGGGCAGGGCTTTGAGCTGGCGGTGGCGCATGAGATCGAGGGTGAGACCCTCGAAGTCGGGCGTGGTGCCGCCGGTGGCGGCGTCCATTTTGGGCATCCCCTTGCCCCCGGCTTCGGCGATGCGGCGGCGCAGTTGCTCGTTCTCCTCCTCAAGCGCGGCGTTCTGGCCCTGGAGGTATTCGATCTGGCCTTCGAGCAGCCGGATCTGCGCGGGGAGGTCCTCGGCGGGCGAGTTCTGCGCGATGGCGGGCAGGGGGCCGGCGGGCAGCGGGGATTGATTCACCGGCTTGGTGGCAAGCCACACTCCGGCGCCCGCGCCGGCGAGGGTGAGCACGAGCAGGAGGATGGCGGGCGAGGACTTGGGCATCCCGCCACGCATAGCCACGCAACGCATCCTGTCATGCCCGCGCTCCGCAAAAGGCGTTGACGCTTTCGCCACTTTGCGTTCCTCATCCAAGCGTGACATCCGCCTCCGACCGCATCCGCCAGCTGCTCGACGCCGCAGGCATGGCGCGCTGCCTGGACGAGATGGCGGCGGCGATTTACCAGCGCTGGAAGGGCGAGCCGCGCCTGGCTCTGGTGGGTGTTTACCAGCGCGGTGTGCCCTTTGCCCGCGCCCTGCGTCAGCGCCTGCGTGATCGGGGCATGGAGCCCGACTTTGGCAAAATTGACATCACCCAATACCGTGACGACCTCCAGACCATGACGGTGCTGCCGAAGCTGGAGGGCTCCGAGATCACCTTCGACCTCGAAGACGCAGTGGTGATCCTTTGCGACGAGGTCATCCACACCGCGCGCACCACCCGCGCCGCGCTGGAGGAGCTGCTCGGCTTCGGCCGCCCGCGCTGCGTGCAGATCGCCGCGCTGGTGGACCGCGCCGGGCGGGAACTGCCGCTCTACCCGCGCTACTCGGGCATCGAGACCGACCTGCCCGCCGGGGAGCGCGTGTGCGTGCGCTTCGTGGATGGCGACGGCGTGGACGAAGTCTTCACCTGCCCCTGGGAGAAAAAGTGACACATGAGCCTCAAGACACCGCGCAAAGACCTCCTCGACATCGCCTCGCTCTCGGATGAGGAGATCGAGTTCGTGCTCGCCAACGCCGTGCCGTTCAAGGACCTCTTCAAGCGGAGCGTGAAGAAGGTGCCCACGCTCAAGGGCCGCACGGTGCTCACTCTTTTCTATGAGCCGAGCACGCGCACGCGCTCCTCCTTCGAAGTGGCCGCCAACCGCCTCTCCGCCGATGTCACCCACTTTGACATCGAGTCCTCCAGCGTGGTCAAAGGCGAGTCCGTGCTCGACACCGTGGAGACGCTGGAGTCCATGCGCGCGGACTACATTGTGGTCCGCCACAAGCAGTCCGGCACGCCGAACCTCATCGCCAAAAACACCCGCGCCAGCGTCATCAACGCCGGGGACGGCTGGCACGCCCACCCCACCCAGGCGCTGCTGGACGCCTTCACCCTCCGGGAAAAAATGCGCGACCTGCGCGGCGCGCGCGCCCTCATCGTCGGGGACATCCAGCACTCCCGCGTGGCGCGCAGCACCAGCCTCATCCTGCGCCGCCTCGGCATGAGCCTGGCCTACCTTGCGCCCGGCTCCATGATGCCGCGCGAGACGCCGGACGAGGTGGGCCTCTTTGGCAACTGGGATGACGCCCTCTCCTGGCGGCCCGACGTGGTCTATCTGCTGCGCGTGCAGAGCGAGCGGCTCGACGAGCCCTTCTTCCCCACCGCCGCCGAGTATCACAAAAACTACGGCCTCACCGACGCGCGTGTCGGCATCCTGCGCGAGCGCGGCCTCTGGCTCATGCACCCCGGCCCCGTCAATCGCGGCGTCGAGATCACCGACACCGGCATGAATTACGAGCGCAGCCTCATCAACGCCCAGGTGGAAAACGGCATCGCCGTGCGCATGAGCGTGCTTTACTGGCTGCGTCCGGGCGCTTTGGAGGACTCCTGAGACATGGAAACCCCCGCCGCCATTCACGACGCGCCTGGGCGCGCCCGCCGCGTCATCCGCCTGGAGATCGAGCAGCTTGAGCGCCTGCATGAGCGCATCGGCGCGGCCTTTTCCCATGCTGTGGAAATGCTCCACGCCTGTCTCGCCGCGCGGCACAAGCTCGTCGTCTGCGGCGTCGGCAAAAGCGGCAACATCGGCCGCAAGCTCGCCGCCACCCTCAACAGCACCGGCGCCACCGCCGTCTGCCTGGACGCGGGGGACGCTCTGCATGGCGACCTCGGTGTCATTGACCCAGGCGATCTCGGCATCGTCCTCAGTCACAGCGGCGAGACGCGCGAGCTGCTCGACATCCTCCCCCACCTCAAGCGCCTCGGCCTGCCGCTCATCGCCATCACGGGAGACACCGGCTCCACCCTCGCCCGCCATGCCGAGTGCGTGCTCGATGTCCACGTCACCCAGGAGGCCTGCCCGCTGAACTTGGCCCCCACCGCCAGCACCACCACCATGCTCGTGCTGTGCGACGCGCTCGCCATGGTGCTGCTGGAGGCGCGCGGCTTCCGCCAGGAGGACTTCGCCAGCCTGCACCCCGGCGGCTCCCTCGGCCGCGCCCTGCTCACTCGTGTGGCCGATGTCATGCGCAGCGGTCCGCAGCTCGCCCTCATCCCGCCCGCGTCCAGCGTTCAGGACGCCCTCCAGGCCATGACCCGCGCCCGCAGCGGCGCGGCGGTTGTTGTTTCGCCTGAGGGCACGCTCGCGGGCGTCTTCACGCATGGTGACTTTGTCCGCGCCTATCAAAAGGATCATGACATCGCCACCCGCCCGGTGAGTGATTTCATGACCGCGCGCCCGATCACGATCGAGGCCGGCAAGCTCGCCGCCGAGGTCCTTACCACCCTGCAAAACAACCGCGTGGACGACATCGTCGTCGTGGACGAGGCAGGCCGCCCGGTCGGCCTTGTGGACACCCAGGACCTCACGCGCCTGCGCCTTGTGTAGGCATCTCCGCCATCTGGAGGCGCGCGCATTCCCACATACTCCTCCGCCATGCCCGGACCCACGCTCAGCCAGATCGCCGAAAAGACCGGAGTGTCGAAGATGACCGTCTCGCGCGCTCTGCGCGGGGAGCGGCATGTGGCGGACGAGGTGCGGGAGCGGGTGCGCGCGGCGGCGGAGGAGATGGATTGGCGGCCGGACCCGGAAATTTCGAAGCTGATGACGCACATGCGGCGCGGCAGGCGCGCGGCGGCTCCGCCGGCGCTGGCTTTTGTGTGGTCGGAAAAAGTGGAAAAGCCGCCCTCGCCCTGGTCGCGGCGGCTTTTCGAAGGGGCGCTGGAAAGGGCGCGGCTGCACGGGTATGACCTGGAGGAGTTCCAGATCGGGGCGCGCGGCATGACGGGGCGGCGGCTCTCGGACGTGCTGGAGGCGCGCGGCATCCGCGGGCTGGTGCTCTCGCCGCTCGTCTCGCGCAGCCGCGGCCATGTGTCCCTGCGCTGGGAGAAATTCAGCAGCGTGGTCATCGGCCTGGGTTATGCGCGCCCCGAACTGCACCGGGTGCATCACCACCACTTCCACGGCATGATGACAGTGCTGCGAATGCTGAAAAAGCAGAAGGTCAGGCGCGCCGGCTTTTACTCGGAGAGCACGGTGAACGAGCGCATGTTCGGCGCGTGGGCGGCGAGTTTCCTGACGCATCACCCGCTGTCGGCGGCGCAGGCTGCGCGGCTGCTGCGGCTGACGCGCAAGCCGGGGCGCGAGGATTTCATCAACTGGGTGCTGGAGACGCGCCCGGAGGTGGTGGTGGACAGCGGACTGCGCTGCGCGGAATGGCTGGCCGCCCTGCCGGCGGACTCGCGGCCCCGGCATGTGACGCTGAACTGGGACACGCACCGCCCGGAGGTGCCGGGCCTGGACCAGCAGGCCGAGGTGCTGGGCGCGGCGGCGGCGGACCTGCTCGTGGAGCAGATCCTATGCAACGAGCGCGGCGTGCCGCGGCATCCGAAGCTGGTGATGACAGCCGGTGTGTGGCGGCCAGCCGCCACAGCGGCGGCGTCGCGCGCCGGTTGAGGCCGGAACGCGCCGCGGATCGTTGAAAGAGGTGGCGGACTGGGGATTTAATCCTCCAGGCACGGTTCTCCGCCCCCTCAAAAAATCATGGCTGCCACATCCCCCCGTTTCCTTTCATCCTGGCTCATTCTCTGGAGCGCGTCAGCCGCTTTCGCGGCGGATGCGGCGCATCCCGGGAAGGCCGTCTATGACAAACAATGCCTCGAATGCCACGGCGACCGCGGCCAGGGCGTGGAGGGAAAGTATGACGAGCCGCTCATCGGCGAGCGAACGCTTGAGGCACTGGCGCGCAAGATCGAAAAGACGATGCCGGAGGACAACGAGGACGCCTGCGTGGGCGAAGACGCGAAAGCGGTGGCCGAGTACATCTACCACGCCTTTTACTCGCCGGAGGCGCAGGCGCGCGTCAACCCGCCCGCGCGGGATCTGGCGCGCCTCACAGCGCCGCAATACCGCAACAGCGTGGCCGACCTCATCGGGCGCTTCCGCATGGGCGCGGGCTTCGACCGCCCGCTCGGGGGCGAGCCTGGGTTGAAGGCCATCTACCGCGGCGTGGAGCTGCCGAAGCCGGGGGAAAAGGCGGTGGACACGACACCGAAGGACGGCATCAAGAAAAAGCGGCCCAACAAAACCATCGAGCGCGTCGAGCCGGTGATCTCCTTCCATTGGGGCGAGGGCAGCAGCGTGCCCGAGACGCTGGAGGCGGAGCAGTTTGAGAGCCGCTTTGAAGGCTGCGTCATTCCGCGCGAGACAGGCGCGCATGAGTTTGCGGTGAAGTCGGAAAACGGCTTCCGTCTCTGGATCAATGACGACGACGAGGCGGACGCGCTCATTGACGGCTGGGTAAGCGCAGGGCCGAAGGTGCGCGAGGAGAAAAAAAGCATCTTCCTTGTCGGAGGGCGCGCCTACCAACTCCTGCTGGAGCATTTCAAATTCAAGGAGGCATCCTCCTCCCTTGAGCTGTGGTGGCGGCCGCCGCACGGCGTGTGGGAGCTGCTGCCCGCGCGCGCCACGCGCAGCACGCGCCCGCGCGAGCTGATGATCGTTGACACCAGCTTCCCCGCAGACGACCGCAGCGCGGGCTACGAGCGCGGCACGACCATTTCCAAAGAATGGCAGCAGGCGGTCACCGAGGCCGCCGTCGCCACCGCCGAGCATGTGGTGGAGTATCTTGACGAGCTGGCGCAGACCAAACCCGGCGCGCCCGACCGCCCGGAAAAGCTGCGCCAATTCGCCCGCGTCTTTGTCGAGACCGCCTTCCGGCGTCCGCTCACCGATGAGCAAAAGAATCTCCACATCGAGGCGCAGTTCCAGACCGCGCCGACGCCGGAGACCGCCGTGAAGCGCGTGGTGCTTCTTGCCCTGAAGTCGCCGCAGTTCATCTATCCGGGGATCGGCGCCGGGGAAAAGCCCGACGACTTTGAGACCGCCTCCCGCCTGGCATTGACGTTGTGGGATTCCCTCCCGGACAAGCGCCTCTGGCAGGCAGCCGCCGAGGGGAGGCTGCGCAGACCCGAGCAGGTCCGCGCCGAGGCGCGGCGCATGGTGGCGGACGCGCGCACGCGGGCCAAGCTGCACGGCTTCTTCCACCACTGGCTGGACCTGGAGCACGCCGAGAACACCTCGAAGGATCCGAAGGCCTTCCCCGGTTTCGACCAGGCAGTGCTGGCCGACCTGCGCGAGTCCCTGCTGCGCTTTGTGGATGATGTGGTGTGGAGCGAGGTCTCCGACTACCGCGAGCTGCTCCAGGCCGACTACCTGCTGCTCAACGAGAGGCTCGGCAAATTCTACGGCAAGCCCGTCCAGGGCGGTGAATTCCAGAAAGTCTCCTTCGACCCCAGACAGCGCGCCGGCGTGGTCACTCATCCCTACCTGCTCGCCTCCCTCTCCTACGCGCGGCAGACCTCTCCCATCCACCGCGGCGTCTTCCTCACCCGCAACATCGTCGGCATGTCATTGAAGCCGCCCCAGGTGGCCGTCAGCTTCGACGAGAGCCGTTTTGATCCCGGCCTCAGCATGAGGGAAAAGATCACCGAGCTCACCAAGGGCGGCGCCTGCATGTCGTGCCACAGTGTCATCAACCCCCTCGGCTTCAGCCTCGAGAACTTCGACGCCATCGGACGCTGGCGCACCAGGGACAACAACAAGCCCGTCAACCCCGTAAGTGACTTCAGCGACGAGCTGGGAAACACCGTCCATCTCAGCGGACCGCGGGACATCGTCAACCACGTCGCCGACAACCCCGCCGGTCATCGCGCCTTCATCCGTCATCTGTTCCACCACCTCGTCAAGCAGCAGGTCCCCGCCTACGGACCGAAGGTGCTCGACGAATTGCAGCGGAAATTCGCCGCCGAAGGCTGCGGCATCCGCCAACTCGTCGAGGAGATCGCCCTCGTCGCCGCCACGGCTCCGTAAAAGCCTTCCAGCCGTGGCGCGGGCATTCTTGAAGCATCCGCGTCATTTTTGCAGGCGCGGAAAAAACGCCGCCACATGCTCCCAGCGGCGGATGAGCACATCCGCCAGCAGCAGCGCCAGCAGCGCCAGCAGCAGCGCGGGCCGCAGTTCCAGGTATTGCACCGCGCGGGTGGCGTCGAGCGCGGGCAGTTCGCCCGGCTTGAGCACGGCGCCGCCGGTGAGGCGCGCGGCCTCGGCCAGCAACTCCCCGTTCACCGTGCCGAGAGCGGATTCGGAGCCCGGATTGTGGACGAGGCCGGCGGAGACCATGTCCGCGCCGCTGCGCGCGCGCACCAGATAGACACCGGGCCGGTCCGGGCGGAAAGCGCCCTCGTAGAGGCCGGGGCCGCTTTGCTCCAGGGAAAGGCGCTGCCGGCTTTGCAAGGGTGAGCCGAGCGCCTCGGCGTCCGCGAAAAACACCTCCGCCTCGACGCGCGCGTCATTGGCGCGCGTGCCCGCGTCCAGCAGCCGGTCTGCGCGGATGCGCGCCTCGTCCCCGTCGAGCTGAAGCGAGAGGTCGAGCTGGCGCCCCTGCGGCAGGCGCGCCGTCTCGCGCAGGACTTGCGACCAGAACCTGCTGAAGTCAGGCCAGCGCGCCAGCCAGAGAGAGGCCCACCGGCTCTTCGCATCGCTGGTGAAGGCGGTGACCTTGCCCAGGCCGTAGCGCCAGTGCGCCAGCAGCGGGTCCCCCAGATCGGTGGTCAGCGGCGCCTGGGCGGTGGTTTTGCGCAGCGTCTTCACATGGCCGAGCAGCGGCGGCGCGGTCCATTTCTCCAGGCCCGCGAGCATCGGATGGCGCTCCACCACACGCGCGTCGAAAGGCTCCTCCCTCAGCATGCGCCCCGCATGCATTAGTGTGTCCTGTGTGAAGATGCGGGTGATCGAGGCGGGATCCAGCGTCGAATAAGCCTGCCCGCCGCCTGAGGAGGCGATCGCCTGGAGCAGCGCCACATGCGAGCCCTCGCCGATGGCGACGGTGGAGATGGTGACGCCCTCTCCCCGGCACTGGGAGGCCAGCGCCTCGTAACCGCCGCCGGTGGTCTGGCCGTCCGTCAGGATGATCATGTGGCGCACCCTGGCCTTCACACGCAGCAGCGCCTCGCGCGCCTGTTGAAAAGCCGGCTCCAGATTCGTGCCGCCGCCTGCGGCGAGCGCCGAGATCTGCCCGGACACTGCGGCGGTGGAGGTCAGGCGCGTCATCGGCGCCACCGTGTGCGCCTCGCTGTCAAAGGCAAACACGCCCAGCGAGTCGTTCCGGCCAAGGACTTCGGCCGTCGCGATGGCGGCGCTCTTTGCCATCTCCAGTTTCTCCCCGGCCATCGAGCCGGAGCGGTCCAGCACGAGCGCGATGGCGGCGCTCTGCTTCTCCTCCTCGTCCGGCGCCTTCAGGCGCACCGGCAGCAGATCACCCACCGGCGTCTGATGGTAGCCGCCCAGGCCGAAGCTCGACGGGCCGCCCAGCATCAGCAGCCCGCCGCCCAGCTTGTCCACATAATCCCGCAGCGCGTTCATCAGCGGCTCGCCCAGCCGGTGCGCGGGCACGTCGGAGAGGATGACCCCGTCGTAGCCCGCGAGCTGGTCCAGCGCCGACGGGAAGCGTCCCGGCGCGCGCAGTTCGATCTCGATCCCCTCTTTCGCCATCGCCTGCTCCAGATACGCGCCCTCCGCCGTGTCGCCCTCCAGCGCCAGCAGGCGCAGGCGTCCGCGCACCTCCACCAGCGCCAGCGCCGCGTTGTTCGCCGGGATGGCGTCCCCCGGCGTGTTCATCAAAACGGCCCGGTAACGGTGGATGCTGCCGCCCTCCGGCGAGCGGGTGAAGGTCTCCACCTGCTCCGTCCCCGGTGCCAGTTTGACCGGGCGGCTCTCCACCTCCACGCCGTCCTCGTAGAGCTTCAGCACAGTCTCCGCTGTCAGCGTGCTCTCCAGCCGCGCCGTGAGTTGCAGGGTCGCCCCCTCGTTGAGGCGCGGGCGGGAGGGTGTCAGGGAGAGCACGCGCGCGTCCGGCCTCAGCGTCCCTGCCACCGGCAGCGCGTGCAGGCGCACGCCAGCCAGCGCCGCATCCCTCGCAGAGTCCAGCAGGCTGCCGCGCGTCTCGTGCCCGTCCCCGATGAGCAGGAGCGTGCGGCTGGCCCCGGGCGGGAAAAGCGCCCGGGCCAGCTCCAAGGCGGCGGCGTAATGGCTGTCCCCGCCGTTTTTCTCCCGCCAGGCCGCCGCCTGCTCCGGCGTCTCCGCCGCCTCAGCCGGCAGCAGCTCCGGCCTGGAGCCGAAGCGCACCACGAAAGTCTCCACACCCGCACCCGCGCGCACCCGCTCCGCCTCTGCCAGCGCCCGCGCATAACCCTCCGCCCCAAGGCTTTGGCTGGCATCCACCACGATGCCCAGGGACTTCCGCCCCGACTCGCTCACACGCGCCGGCCCTGCCAGCGCCGCCAGTGCCAGCATCACGCCTAGAGCGCGCGCCACCAGCAGCAGCCGCTTGCGCAGCCCAGTCATGGGATGCGCGGACGCGCCCTCGATCCACAGCAGCAGGAGCAGGGCGGGCAGGATGAGCAGGAGCAGTTTTGGGGATTCCCAGTCCATCAGGGCGGCGGGATGCTACGGAGGAAGCGCCGTCTTCATAGCGCGAATTGTCCCGGCACGCGCGAACTTGAGACATGCGCCCTCCGCCAGTTTACGCCATTCATTTTGGAATTCTCCGTGCGGTGGCTCAGCGCGCCAGTGAAGCGGGAGCGTCGGTCGCGATGGCGGCGCGGTGGTTGGCGAGGGCGCGGAGGTATTCGGCGTGGGCTTCGACATCGAGCTGGCGCGCGTCGAAGGTGGCCTGCTCGCGGATTTGCAGGGCCAGGAGGTCGGCGGCACCCTGCTGGAATTTGAGGGCCTCGGCTTGCTCGAGCTGGGTGGCGAGTTCGACATTGCGCCTCGTCTGGGTGATCTGCTGGCGCGCGGCCTGCACGGCGGACATGGCGTCGCGCACGTCGGCGCTGATGCGGTCGCGGGCGAACTGGCGCTCGGTCTGGAGGCGGCTCATCTGGGCTTCGATGGTTTCGAGGCGGCCTTTGGCTTCGTTGCGCTGGAGTGGGAGGCTGAACTGGACTTTGGCCTCCATCTCGAGGCGCTCCATGTCTTTTTGCGTGCGCTCGCTGACGGCTTGGTTGGCCTGGAGGGTGAGGTCGAGGTTCGGGAGGAGGTTGTTTTTGGCGAGGCGGCGCTCGATGTCGGCTTTTTCGAGGGTGAGGTCGAGGCGGCGGATCTCGGGGCGGAAGATGAGGGCTTTGGCGATGTCGCTGGAAAGACGGGTGGCGTCGGGCACGGGCGGCTCGGGGAAGGCGGACAAAAGCCGGGAGCGGGGGGAGATGACTGGCTCGTCATCCTCGCCGCGGTGGAAGAGGGAAAGCTCGATGGCGGCGGCCTCGAAGCGGCGGCGGGCCTGGACGACGCTGATCTGGCGGCTGACGACGAGGCGCTCGTTGTCCACACGGATGATGGGGGCGACGGCGCCGCGCCCGGCCTGCTCGGCGATGGCGGCATCCCGGTCTTTGGCGACACGCAGCAGCTCCTCGGCGAGCTGCCAGCGGTGGCCGGCGGCGAGCCAGTTGTAATAGGCGATGGAGGCGGCGCGGATGAAGTCAATGTATTGGCGGAGGATGAGTGGATCGGCCAGTTCCTGGTCCACGCGGGCCTGGTAAAGCTGGGCGCGGCGGCGGTCGAGCGTGCCGTCGCGCAGGAGGTTGAGCTTGAAGCCGAGGATGGCCTCGCCGTCGCGCTGGGTGCGGTCTTTGTTGTAGTTCGGCAGGAAGCCGCTGCTGAGCTGGTAGCCACCGAAGAGGCTGCCGCCCCAGAAGGGCAGGGGCTGCTCCAGGAGCGCGGCGCCGCTGCGCCCGTCGTAATAGCCGGAGGGGGTGAAGCTGCCGCCGACGCTGAGATTGAGGTCAAAGGCGCCAGCAGCCTGGCGCACGCGGCCGTTGGCGATGTCCATCTCGATCAAGGCGGCGAGATAGGGCGGGTAGGTACTCTTCACGGAGGCGAGCACCTCGTCGAGCGTGAGGGGCTTTTCCGCCGCGGCGGGTGTGGTGGCGGCGAGCAGAAGCGCCAGGAGGCTGGATCGGAGGGCGCGGTAACGGTTCATGGATTGGGCGCGGCAACCGGAGAAGTGCGCGGGCTGCGGGTGGGAGCAAACTCTGCGCTTTGGCAAGCGCGCCTACGCGGGGCGGTAGGCGCATTCGCCAGAATGCGGGAGAGGGAGGAACCACGAATGGACACGAATAGACACGAATCTGTGAAGTCCTTTGCCGAGGCGCGGAAACTGCGCGTGCCTGCGTGAGCGTTCTCCGCGCTTTTGGCAAACGCGCCTGCGGGGTGGTGCGGGGCATTCACCAGAATGCGGCGCAGGGTAGGGCGCGTTGTCCTCAACGCGCCGCGAGCGCAGGTGGCGGGTACGCGGGGTGGTTCAACGTCATTCGTACGCTGCGTCCCCGCACGCGGCGGGCTGGGGACAGCCCGCCCTACCCGGGGCGGGGCATTCGCCAGAATGCGGGGACTGGGGGTGTGGTTCACGTTTTTTTCTCCACGGGTTCGGTGTTGGAGATGACCGGGGGGAAGCCGTTGAGCTGGCGCCAGATTTCCTTCCAGAGAGGCACCTGCTGGAGCAGCACCCAGCCTTTGGCGCGCACGCCCTGGCGCAGCCAGCGGTTGCCCGGCCACGGCTCGACGCGCTCAACACCGCGCCGCACGATGACATCCGGCTTGGGGGCGACGACGACGCGGAACTGGCCCATGCCGTCGTCGGTGGCGTCCACAAAGACGACCTCGCCGCCGAAGGTGCCGACGGCGACGCTGGGCCAGCCGATGAACTGGACGGCGGGCCAGCCTTCGAATTGCAGGCGCACGGGGCTGCCTTCGGTGATGGTGCCGTCCTCGTGAACCTGGCGCGCGGTGACGAGGGGGATGTCATTGCCGTCGAGCATGAGTTCGACAAAGCGGCTCTCGGTCTCGGGGATGACGACGCAGATGGGGGAGCCGGGTCGCAGGAAGGTGCCGTCGGTGGCTGTGACGCTGAGCACGATGCCGTCGCGCGGGGATTCGATGACTTGCTGGAGGTTTTGGCTGATCAAAGAGTCAATGGAGGCCATCTCGCGCTCGGCGGCGGCCACATCGCCCTGGGCGGTGCCGCGGTTGGCTCGGATGTTGGAGATGGATGCCTCCATCTCGCGCTCGGTGCGGGTGAGGGTGGCCTCGGCGGCGGCGAGGTTGGCGGCGGAGCTGTCGCGCGCGAGGGTGGCCAGCTCGAGGTCGCGCGTGGAGACGAGGCCTTTTTCAGCCAGGGTGACGGTGCGCTGGTGGTTCAGCACGGCGGTTTCGGCGGTGATTTTTTCAGCGGCGATGCGCTGGCGCGCGGCATCAATGGCCTGGCTTTTTGCCAGTTCCATTTCCTGGGCCTGCTGGGTGAGGTCTTCGACACGCTGCTTGGCAGCGGCGCGGCGGGCGATGGCGGCATCGCGCTGAAGACGGAGGTTGGCGAGCAGGTTGGGGTCGTTGTCCTGGATCTCGACGAGGATGTCGCCCTTCTTCACGCGCTGGCCTTCGACGACGTGGAGTTTTTTCACACGGCCGGAGACGGGCGCCTCGACATTGATGCGGCGCTCCAGGGGATCAAAGGCGATGACGCGCCCGGCGCCGGGCACGTTTTGCTGCCAGGGCAGCACGAAGACGCCGATGAGGGAAAGAACGAACAGGATGGCCAGCACACGTGCGAGGATGCGGCTGAAGCGGGAGCTGCCGGCTAGGGCCATGCAGGGCAGCCTGCCGCGAAGCTCCAGAGTTGGGATGGCGTGCGCTTTCATCGTGCTTGGGTGGGTGGATGCGCTGCTTCGGCAAAGCTGCTGAGGTCCAGCACGCGCTGGCAGCGGCGGAGCACGGCGGCGTCGCGCGTGGCGACGAGAACGGTCCAGGGATTTTTTTCATCAAGGATGATGCCGCAAAGCTCGTCCATGCTGGCGTCGTCGAGACCGTCGAAAATTTCATCCAGCAGCAGCAGGCGAGGCCGTGTGACGAGGGCGCGCGCCAGCACAAGGCGGATGCGCTGGCGGCTGGAAAGGGGCAGGCCGCCGGTGATGAGCTGCGTGTTCACGCCGTCGGGCATCTCCAGCAGCTCGCGCAGCAGGCCCACGCGGTCGAGGGCGGCGGTGACTTCGTCCATGGTGATGCTCATGTTGCCGAGGCGTGTGTTTTCCACCACGCTGCCCTGGAAGATGTCGTCCGGACGGACCAGCGCCACCTGCTCGCGCAGGGCTTCGAGATACCAACTGCGCAGGTCGAGGCCGTCGAGGCGGATGTACCCCTCCGAAGGCTCGCGCCCGCCGTGGAGGATGTCGAGCAGGGTGCTGGAGCCGCTGCCCTGGGTGCCGGTGAGGGCCACGCGCTCGCCGGGCGCCACCTCAAAGGAAAGGCCGGTGAAGACCGGCACGCCATACGGGTAGGTGTAGCCGAGGGTGCCGACTTCGAGGCGCGCGCCGTCCGGCTTGCGCGGGGGGAACTCGCCGTCCTCGCGCTCGACGGGCAGGTCCACGAGGTGGCCGAGCTTGTCCATGGCGGCCATGGCGTCATACCAGGCCTCGAATTTTTTCCCGAGCTTGGAAAGGGATGCCACGATGGTGCCGACGATGAGCTCGCTGGCGACGAGCTGTCCGAGAGTGAGCTCCTGGCTGATGACGAGCCAGCCGCCGACGATGAGCAGGGCGGCGCTGGCGACGACTTCCATGACGAGCAGCCCGGCGATCTGACGGTAAAGCACGCGGAAATGCGCGCGGCGGTTGTCGAGGTAGCGGCGTGTGAGGTCGTCGGCGCGCTCGGCGGCGATGCGGTAGCCGCCGGGGCCTTTGAAAAGCCGCGGGTAGCGCGCCAGCTCCTCCAGCCAGCCGACAACCTCGTATTTGGCAAGAGACTCGCCCACGCTCGTGCGCACCGCGCCGCGGCCGAGCACGAGCATGGTGCCCAGCAGCAGCGCCAGCAGCAGGATGACAAAGCCGAGCAGGTAGGGGTGGTAGAGGCCGAGCACGGTCATGCCCACGACCATGCCGAGCACGATGTTGATGCCGTCGAGCAGCATGAGGGCGGTGCTTTTCTGCACGGTGACGACATCAAGGAAACGGTTCACCAGCTCGGGCGCGTGAACGCCGTCCAGAGAGGACGCGCACACGCGCGGCAGGCGGTGGGAGAGATCGGCGGCCAGGCGCACAAAGAGCCGCCGCTGAATGATCTCCACGATGTAATACTGCATGGCGCGGATGAAGGCGGAGAGCAGCAGCGCCAGCGTGAGGGCGAAGGCCATGATGAGCAGCGCCGTCCACAGCGGGCCGGACTGGCCACCGAAAGCGAGGTTGCTGACCAGCGCGTTCACCGCCAACGGCAGCGCCAGATAAAGCACGCCGGTGACAAGGCTGAAGATGATGACCGAGCTGATGTCCTTCCTCTCCGGCCGCATGAGCGCGATGAAGCGGCGGACTGGAGAGACGGCTGCCTGCCCATGATGAACGTCGTGCCCGAGCGCGCGCATCGGCAGTTCCGCGCTGACGATGCCGAAATCCGCCGGCGCCTCCGCGCTGGCGAGGCCAAGGCGCGAGGCCAGCTCGCCGCGCGTGAGGTTTTCGGTTTCCGAGGGGTTTTCAGGGTCGGAGACACGCGCTTTGAAAAAGCCGTGCTTGCGGATCACCAGCCAGCTTTGGCTCTCGGCGGACCAGGCCGCGAAAGGCACCGAGTCCGCCGCGCGCCAGATGGCATCCGCCAGCGAGAGACGCGCCGGGGTGATGCTGAGCCCGCATTCACTGGCGGCTGCCGCGAGGCGTTCCAGAGGCTCCTTGCAAGAGCGCGCGGCATTGTGCAGACCCTGGCTGGCGCGCATCCGGTCAAAGGGAGTGCCGGTCAACCCGCACAAATGCGCGAGAGTCTGCACATCATGCTCGTGCAGGGCGGGGGAGTCAGGAGTGTTGTTTGGTGATGCGGCGTCGGGGGGCTTCGCCATAAATTCGCGCCAGTTTACGGCGTACGTTTTGGCATGGATGCCTCATTTTATTCAGCGGCAATCTGCCGAAAGGCGGGCTTGCGCGGGGACGTTTTCAATCATAACCATCCCCCATCATGAACACCCCTTCCATCCTTGCCGCTTTCGGTCCTCTGGGCACACCCGAGTTGATCATCATCGCCATCCTTGTGCTGGTGCTTTTCGGAGCCAAAAAGCTCCCCACTTTCGCCCGCAGCCTGGGCAAGAGCATGGGGGAATTCAAAAAAGCGCGCGAGGAATTCGAGCACGAACTGACCCAGGCTCAGGAGGAGGTCGAAAAGCCGACCATCCCAGCAACGGCGGAAAAGCGCCAGCCTGTGGGTGCTTCCAAGGACGTTTGATCATCACGCTTTTTCCTGGATGAGTTCGACGGGAATCACACGGCGGACCCTCGGGTCCGCCCTTTTTTTGGTGCTGGGCTTGGTTGCTTCACAGGCGGGCGAGCCAGTGACTTTTTGCGCTTACAATTTGAAGAACTGGCTGGTGATGGAGTCTCCTGGCGGGAGCAAACGGCCTCCCCAGTCGAAGCCTGATGAGGAAAAGCAGAAGGTCATTGAATTCCTTTCCGAAATACAGCCCGACATTCTCGGTGTCTGCGAGATCGGCACGCGCGAGGATTTGCAGGAACTGCAGTCGCGGCTCAAAGACGCGGGCATGGACCTGCCGCACAGCGAGTTCAACCAGGGCGCGGATGTGACGCGCAGTCTGGCCCTGCTCTCGCGCTTCCCCATCTCGGCGCGCCATCACCAGGGCGGTCTGCCCTACCAGATTGGCGGCGAGACTTTTTTTTTCCAGCGCGGCATCCTGGATGCCACTGTGGACATCCGTCCGGATTTCCAGGTTCGTTTTTTGGGTGTGCATCTGAAGTCCAAGCGCGAGGTGGCCGAGGGCGACCAGGCGCTCATGAGGCGCAACGAGGCGCATTTGACACGCGCGCATCTCGACAAAATCTTTTCCCTGCAATCGCGGCCAAATCTTGTGCTCTACGGCGACTTCAATGAATACCGCAACGAGCCTTCAATGGATGAGATCATCGGCAGCAGGGCGCAGGAGAGCTACATGCTGGAGATACCCGTCAAAGACGCGCACGGCCTTCTTTGGACCCACTTTTGGGATGTGGCGGATGTTTACAGCCGCCTCGACTACCTCTTTGTCAGCCGGAATCTGAGGCCCCTGGTGGACACGAAAAAAAGCCGCATTCACACAAGCGCGGATTTTGACAAGGCCAGCGACCACCGTCCCGTGGTGCTGAACTTCGAGGCGCCCCAGGCTTCAGCCGGGGAGGGGCGCTGAGCGCGCCAGCAGCACATCCGAGGCAATCTGCGCGCGCAGTTCCTCCATGCCGGCAAATTTTCTCTCCGGCCTCATGAACGCTCCCAGCCGCACTTCGAGATCCTGCGCGTAGAGATCGCCCTGCCAGTCGAAGAAATGAACCTCCAGCATGGGGACTGAGCCGGTCTTTTCCACCGTCGGGCGCACCCCGAGGTTCGCCACTCCGGCCAGTGTCCTGCCCCCGATGTCGGCGCTCGCCGCATACACGCCGTAGGGCGGCAGCATCTCCGCCTCCACGCGCACATTGGCGGTCGGGAAGCCGAGTCCGCGCCCCAGTTTCCGGCCTTCCACCACTTTGCCGAACAATGCGTAGGGCCGGCCCGACAAAGCCGCCGCCCGCGCGAGATCTCCCGCAGCCACGGCTTGGCGGATCAGCGTGCTGCTGACCACTTCGCCATCCACCCGCACCGGCGGAACACCATAGACTGCGAAGCCGTGCCTCTGTCCGAGGTCCATGAGCGAGTGGATGGTGCCGCCGCGGTTTTTGCCAAAGGTCCATGCGTAACCCACCGAGACGCAGCCCAGCGGACGGCAGACCCCCACCAACTCCGCGACGAAATCCTCCGCCTCGGTGGACGCAAGCTCCGGGGTGAAGGGGCACACCAGCATGGCATCCAGCCCCATGCGTTCGAGAAGCACGGCGCGATAGCGCGCGCCGCACAGGCGCAGCGGCGCGGACTCGGGGCGCAGGACGCGCAACGGGTGGGGGTCGAAGGTCAGCACCACCGCCCGCCCGTCATGCCGCGCCGCATGCTCGCGCGCCGCCAGTATCACCTCCTGATGGCCCAGGTGCAGCCCGTCGAAGACTCCGATGGCAAGCGCCAACGGACCGCGCAGGCAGCCGAGTTGGGGGATGGATTCCAGCTTTTGCATTCGAGACCGGTGCCGCCAAAAACGATGCGCGGCGCGGGATTCAAGCCGCCAGTGGCGGCGATTGTCAAACACGCTCTTTGAACAAGCGGGATGGCGCACGAGGGCCGTCCCGGGCCTTTCTTCCTCTCATCGGATTTCCACGCCTTCCAAAATCGTACGCATGGCCGCTTCCGCCGCGGCCGGTGTGCGGGCATGGACGCGCAGCAGAGGCGCGCCTGCCGTCACGGATTCCCCCGTTTTAACGATGCGGTCCACGCCGACGGCGAAGTCAACCGGGTCACTCGCGCGCGAACGGCCAGCGCCGAGAGCGAGCACGGCACGGCCAATGGTTCCAGCGTCCATGCGCCGCACAATGCCACTTGCGGGCGCGGGCACCTCGATAATGACGGGGGCGGCGTGGACTTTGGTGATTTTTTCCAGGACGGAAATGTCCCCGCCCTGGGCGGCGGTCATTTGCTGGAACTTGCGCCACGCGCTGCCATCGCGCAGGCGTTGCCCGTGCGTGGCGCGGGGTGTGTCGGAGACGGCGCCGGCGAGGTCGAGCACAATGTCCTCCAGGTCCGCCGGGCCGCGCCCCTGAAGGCACTCGGCACACTCTGCCACCTCGAGCGCGTTTCCAGCGGCACGGCCGGTGGGCTCGCTCATGGCGTTGATGCGCACCGCGCAGCGCACTCCGAGCGCGGTTCCCACAGCCACCATGGAATCCGCCAGCGCGCGCGCCTGCTCCTTGGTTCGCATGAAGGCGCCGGTGCCGTGCTTCACATCGAGTACGAGGCGGTCGAGTCCCTCGGCCAGCTTCTTGCCCATGATGCTGGCCGTGATGAGCGGGATGCTCGGCACGGTGGCAGTGACATCGCGCAGGGCGTAAAGTTTTTTGTCCGCCGGACACAGGCCCTCCGTCTGGCCGACCATGACGCAGCCCACATCGCTCACGACGCGGTGGATTTCCTTCTCCTCCAGCCGGGTGCGGAAGCCCGGGATGGACTCCAGCTTGTCCAGGGTGCCGCCGGTGATGCCAAGACCGCGCCCGGAAATCATCGGCACCCAGAGACCGTCGCATGCCAGCAGCGGCGCGAGAACGAGGGATGTCTTGTCGCCAATGCCGCCGGTGGAGTGCTTGTCCACGCGCGGCGGTGATCCGGCGGGCCAGCTCAGCACGATGCCGCTGTGGAGCATGGCATGGGTGAGGGCGGCGGTCTCGCTCGCGGTCATGCCCTGGAAATATACGGCCATGGCGAGCGCGCTCATTTGATAGTCGGGCAGTTCGCCCAGGGTGAAGGCGCGGATCAGGGCGTGTATTTCCTCTTCGGCGAGGGCTTGGCCGTCGCGTTTTTTTTCGATGAGGCTTGGGACGTGCATGGCGGTGTCGGAGTCAGAGTGGGCGGCATGCGATGATGCCGGCGTGGCTTTTGAAATCGGCGAGGTAGGCGTGAAGGGGCTTGTCCACCATCACGCGCTTGCGCGTGGTGGAGGCGTGCATGAAGCGGCGGGCGCCGGCGGCATCCCGGAGGATGAGGCCGGCGTGGCTGCAATAAACATGCGGCTTGTGCGTGACAATGCCGACGATGTCACCGCTTTCGAGCTTGTGCTCGATGCCTTGCACGGCGGCCTTTGGCAGATAGTGGAAAGGATGGCTCTGGAGTTCGGCCTCGATGCGCGCCATGCCCGCGCGCAGGTCCGGGTTATTGGCGAGGTAGCGGTAGCTTTTCCAAAGCACGGTCATCTCGTCAATGCGCCGGCCTTTGATCTCGGTGAGGGGGCCGAGGGTGGCGGTGATGTCGCGCACATGGCCGCGCCGGTCGTTGTCGCGAAACCATTCCTCCAGGTAATGGATGCGCTCCAGATAACCTCCACGGCAGAGACCACCACGGTAGCGAGTCGTCTCGATTTCGCGCAGGAGACCGGCGGGAGTGCGGGAGCCATGCGATCTGCCGAACATGCGCGCGAGGCCGAGGGCGGTCTCGAAGAAGGTCCAGCAGTCCAGCCCGTCGAAATTTACCGAGGGCGACTCGACACGGTCGTCTATCTCCAGGGTGAATCCGGCATAAGGCGTGCCTTCCATGGCAAGCGCGGCGCTCGTCACGCGCGCGCCCATCGGCAGCCGGCTCCACTGTTCCGCGATGCCGCGTGCCACGATCCGGTCAAATTTCTCCCTGCCCTTGAATGTCACGCTTTGCGGCAGATGCTCCACCCCCTTGACGCTGTCGGTAACTCCGCACGCGGTCAGGGCGAGCAGGAAACGGCGGCGTGTGGGATGAAGGCTCATGAACCCGCCATTCTTCCCGCTGCGCCCTCCGGCGCAAACGGGAAAGCGGCAAGCCCGCCGTCAGGGAAAGGGGAGAAACATTCCCTGACGGCGGGCTTGCCGGAGCTGAGGATTCTGCCAATGTCCCGCGCCATGCCACGCGATGCATTTCACGAAAGTGTCTCCCATTATTTCAACCGGGCGGCTTCCTACTCGAAGGTGGACGAGGGGCTCATTGACCAGGTGCGCTGCTGCAACTCGGCCTACAGGATGCGCTTCCCGGTGAGGAAGGACGACGGCAAAATCACCGTGGTGGAGGCCTTCCGCGCCGAGCACAGCCACCACCGGCAGCCGACGAAGGGGGGCATCCGCTTCAGTCCTCATGTGACGATGGATGAGACGATCGCCCTGGCGGCGCTGATGACCTACAAATGCGCTATCGTGGGCGTGCCCTTCGGCGGCGCGAAGGGGGCTGTGTGCATAGACCCCTCCACCTCGTCGGAGGGTTTCCGCGAGCGTGTCACGCGGCGCTACACGGCGGAGTTAATCCGCAAAAATTTCATCGGCCCTGACATTGACGTGCCTGCGCCGGACTACGGAACCGGCGAGCGGGAGATGGGCTGGATCGCCGACACCTACAAAAACATGCGCATGAACAGCGGCGACGCCTATGCCTGTGTCACGGGCAAGCCGCTGAGCATGCACGGCATTCCCGGACGCAGGCAGGCGACGGGGCTGGGCGTGTTTTACGGCATCCGCGCGTGCATGGAAAACGCGCAGGACATGCGGGCGCTGGGACTGGCTCCGGGTGTGGCGGGCAAGCGTGTCATCGTGCAGGGGCTGGGCAATGTGGGCTACCATGCCGCGTGGTATCTGCAAAAGGAGGGCGGCGCGTTGATCACAGGCATCATTGAGAGGGAGGGCGGCATTTTCAACGCGGACGGTCTCGATGTGGAGGAGGTCTTCCGCCACCGCCAGGCCGGGCGCACTCTGCTGAACTATCCCGGCGCGGAGAATGTGGAGGGCGGCATGGCGCTGCTGGAGCGCGAGTGCGAAATCCTGGTGCCAGCGGCGCTGGAGAACCAGATCACTGCGGAGAACGCTCCGCGCGTTCAGGCGAAGATCATCGCCGAGGCGGCGAATGGGCCTGTGGATTTCGAGGCGGAGAGCATCCTGCGCCAGCGCGGCGTGCTGATGCTGCCTGACATTCTGATGAACGCTGGCGGTGTCACCGTCTCCTACTTCGAGTGGTTGAAAAACCGCGCCGGGGTCAGTTTTGACCGCATGATCTCCCGCCACGAGGAGCTGGTGAAGCGCGAGCTGATCGCCGCCATCGAGGGGATGACGGGGCTGGACATGCCGGTGGAGAAGCTGCCGCGCCTGGTGCATGGCCCCAGCGAGGAGGAGCTGGTGGTCGCCGCACTGGAGCAGAGCATGGTGCGCGCTTATCAGCGTGTGTGGAAGTGCTGGAAGGAGCGCGACCTGCCGGACCTGCGCACCGCCGCCTTCCTGCTGGGCTTGGAACTGGTGGCGGAGAGCTACCGGCACCACGGCATCTTCCCCTGAGAAAGCCGCGCTTGCCACTGCTGGCGGTTCCGTCAGTTTGTGCCATATCCAGCAATCCGCCGAATGAGCGCCAAGACGGACATCTTCAGCCTCGTGCCGCCCGGCTCGCGCCACCGCGTGGTGGGCGAGCGCGTGACGGTGCTGCCAGGCTGCACGGTGGATGTGCTCACAGCCAGAAAAATCGACCTTCAGCAATGGGAGCTGCACCGGCTGAGCGACCCGTACTGGCGCTGCTACTGGCCGGTGGGGGCGGGCGGTGAGGTGGAGATCAATGGCAGGCGCACGGAGCTGGCACCGGGCTTTTTGTATCTGATCCCGCCGCACACGGCCTTCAGCGGGCGCAACAGCCGCCCGTTTTCAAAGTGGTATGTGCATTTCAATCTCGGCGCCGCCGGAGACCGCGCCGCTCCCGGCATCCATGTCCTGAAAGCCACCCCGGCGGCGAAAGCGGCGCTGCGCGAGCTGATGCGGCTCGACCCGGGGGAAAGCGTTTTTTCCTGGCCCGCCGTGCGCCTCGTGGCCGAGGCGGTGGCGCGGCTTCCAGCCTCGGTGTGGGCGGGGCAGCGCCTGGACCCGCGCCTGCGCGGCGCGCTGGACTTCATGAGCGCTCATCTGGCCTTGAAGCTGACGGCGGAGCAGATCGCCAGATTCGCGGGCCTCAGCGTGCGCAATCTCAACCATCTCTTCCAGCAGGAGTTGAAGCTGCCGCCCATGCGTGTGCTGCTGGACTACCGGCTCGACCACGCCTGCGGTCTCCTCCGCCACGGGGATGCCAGCATTGACGAGATTGCCGAGCAGAGCGGCCTGGTGAACCGGCATTATCTCAGCCGGATGATGCGGCAGTACCGGGGCACATCCCCTGCGGCCTACCGCAGGGAGAACGCGGGGTGAGAGCTCACGGCGCCGTCCGGGCAGGCGTCACATACGTTCCTTTTCCGGCGGAGCTTGCCCTCTGGAAATGGCTGCGCTAACGATCCTGTTCCCCCACCCGCCAACCTTCATGCGCATTCTTCATCTCACCCCGGGCACCGGCACTTTTCACTGCGGAAGCTGCCTGCGGGACACCGCCCTGATCAAAGGCCTGCGCGTGCGCGGCCACGATGCGATGATGGCTCCGCTCTACCTGCCCCTGGTCAATGACCGCGAGGCGGCGAGCCCGGAGCTGCCTGTGCGGGTTGGCGGCATCTCGCTCTACCTCCAGCAGAAGCTGCCCTGGACGCGGCATCTGCCGCGCGCCTTCCACCGCTGGCTCAACAAGCCCGAGCGGCTGCGCTCCGCCGCGCGCCTCATGGGCATGACGCGCGCGAAAGACCTCGGCGAAATGGCGCTGGGGGCGCTCGTCGGCGAGAAGGGGCCGCAATGGCCCGAATGGCGCCGTCTTTTGGACTGGATCAAAACGGAGGCGAAGCCGGATGTGATCTCGCTGTCCAACAGCCTGCTCATCGGCCTGTGCCCGGCCATTGAAAGGGACCTCGGCATTCCTGTCGTGGTTTCGCTTCAGGGGGAGGACTCCTTTCTCGACACACTGATTGCCCCCTACCGGGGGCAGGCATGGGAAGCCATGCGCGTGAACGCGCGGCATGTGACTCGTTTCATCGCCCCCAGCAAATACTACGCCGGTGTCATGAGCGCTCGGCTGGATGCTCCGGCGGAGAAAATGGCGGTGGTTTACAACGGCATTGACGCGAACTCCTTCGGCACGGCGGACCCTGATCCGAACTGGCCTGTGGTGGGCTACTTCGCGCGCATGATTCACGGCAAGGGGCTCACCACCCTGGTGGACGCCTTCATCGAGCTGTCAAAACGCAACCGCGTGCCCCGGCTCAAGCTCAAGATCGGCGGCGCGAAGACTCCCGCCGATGAGAAGTATGTTGCCGGCCTGGAGCGGAAGCTGGCCGAGGCGGGCTGCGAGCAAAAGGTGGAGTGGCATCCGAATCTGAGCTTCGCGGACAAGCTGAAATTTTTCCGCAATCTCACGGTGCTTTCCGTGCCGGCCACTTACGGGGAGGCGTTCGGCCTGTATCTGCTGGAGGCGATGGCGAGCGGTGTGCCGGTGGTGCAGCCGGATCATGGCGCCTTCCCCGAGATCATCGGCATGACGGGTTGCGGCGTGCTGTGCAGGCCGGACGATCCGTCCGCGCTGGCCGACGCTCTGGAGAATCTGCTGCTCGACGATCATGCGCGAGAGCAGATGACAAACCGCGGAATTCAAGGTGTGCGCAGCGAGTTCAGCGTGGCCCGGATGGCCGAGCGTTTTGAAGAGGTGCTCATGGCGGCGCGGGAACGGACTGTCCCGGCAGGAGTTCATGAGCATTCCGGGGCCTGAACCCCGGCGCTTTGATCACTTCTTCTTCAAGATCACGTCGCCGAGGCTGAACATGGGGCCGTAGATGGCGTAGATGAGGAAGCCAACGAGGACGCCGAGGATGAGCATGGTGAGGGGTTCGATGAGTTTGTCGAGGGAGGCGGCCATGTTTTCCAGCTCCTCCTCATAGTCGTCGGCGATCTCTGCAAGCATCTCGGTGCCGGAGCCGGTCTCGGACGCCAGCTCAATGAGGCCGCAGAGGTTGCGCCCGTCGGAGCCGAGCCAGTGCGACTCCATGAGGAAGGCCTCGTGCAGGGTGCGGCCGACGACAATGTGGTCGCGCAGGCGCAGAAAGAACTCCTTGTAATGGTAGTGCCAGGTGGCGCTGGCGGTGATCTCAAGGGCGCTGGTCAGGCGCACGTTGGACTCCGTGAGCATGGACATGGTGCGGAAGCCGGCGGCGGCGGCGGATTTGCGGATGAGCGGGCCGACGACGGGGATGCGCAGTGACAAATCCTGGGTCCAGCGCTGGGCCATGAGCCTGCCGAAGTTGGCAAAAAAGAAGTACAGTGCCAGCACGGGCACGCCGACCATGTAGGGCTTGTGGATGAAGAGGTTGGAGAGCCAGATGAGCACCTTGGTCGGAGTCGGCAGCTCGGTGCCGAAGCTGGTGAAGAGCTTCGACATGGCGGGCACGAGGGTGAAGCTCATCACAATGACGACGGCGACGCCGAGCACGATGACCACTCCAGGATAGATGAGAGCGCCCTTGAGCTTTTTGAGGGTTTTGGAGGACTTCTTTTTGGAGAAGCCGATGCGGCGGCAGACTTTGGCGAGCTGGCCGGCCTCCTCGCCGGCGATGATGAGGGAGAGGATGTCCTCGGAGAAAAGGTCCGGGAACTTGCGCATGGCGTCGCTGAACTTCTCGCCCATGGAAATGCTGTGGATGACCTCGGCGATCATGCCCTTGTAGCGGGCGGAGCGGACGCGGTTGACCTGGAGTTTGAGGCTTTTGGCCATGCTGATGTTCCGCTCCAGGCAGCGTCCGAGGCCGGAGAAAAACGCGCCGCAGTCCTCGACTCCGCCTTTGGGCGAGGTGAAGCGCTGAATCTTCTCATCGGCGCCGGTCACGTCCTCGATGGAGGCGGTCTCATTGGGCGCGACACCGCAGCCGATGAGCGCCTTCTCATGCGTGTCGGTGTCAACGATCGTCAGGCTTTTGTGACCGGTGTTGACGTTGGTGAGGGTGACTTTTTTGAGCATGAGGAGAGGGGATGTCAGCGTGACGAGGAAGCGCGCAGGTCGGTCAGGGCCTTGGGGCGATAGACATTGAGGGTCAGACTGTTGCCCTGGATTTTAACCCTGGGATTTTGCGAGACATTGACCGAGGCGGTGACGACGGCCGCCTGCATGGCGCCAAGGCCGGAGGGATTGACTGTGCCGGTCTCGATGATGGTCGGGACACCGGTGACGGCGTCCGAGAGCATGGGGCTGTCATTCACGGTGGGCATGACGGAGGCGACGCTGGCCTGGCCGCCGGTGCCGAAGGCGCTGAGTCCGAGCTGCCAGACGCGCGCCATGTTTTCCTGGTAGTTCCGGGTGATGGCGACGCGGTGGGCCAGCTCCTCCTGGAGCATGAGAGCTGAGGTGAGACTGATGGCGGCGCTCATGCCAATGGCGGTGACGGCCGCGGCGGCGAGCACTTCGATGAGAGTGTAGCCCGCGCGGCTGGCGCGATGATGAGGGCGGTTTTTCATGACGAGGGCGGGGTGGGCAGGAAGTAGTGCTCCAGCCAGAGATCGCGCGGCAGCAGGCTGGCATAAGAGGGGCCGGTGTGGGGCAGGGTGGGCGCGGCATCGTCAGCAATAAAGGTGAGACGGTCGGCGCGCGGGCCGGTGCTGGCGTAGCGTTTGAAGAACCAGTTGGTCATGACGCCGCCGATCCAGCGGACGTTGATGACGGGATTGTCGTGAAGGGCGAGCCAGACTGACTGGTGCTCGTTGATGAAAACGAGCCGCCAGCGCAAGTCGGAACCGCTGACGGGCGCGCCACGCCAGGAGAGGTCGAGCTTTTGCCCGTGCGGATGGCGGCAGCCGAGGATGAGCCGGCGGTTGTTCTCGTTTTCAAAACAGATGTTTCCCACGGGCTGGCCGGCGTCCTGGATGAGGGTGACGATGACCGGGGGCAGGGCGCCGGCGGCTTCGAAGGCGGAGGCGCCGGACTGGCCGACGAAGACGATCTGGTGGATGACATTGCGGATGCGCAGATGGCGCAGACCGGGGTGGTCGAGCCGGACATAGAGTGTTTTGAACTGCGTGGGATAACCGGAAGGATAGCCGGGAGGAGGATGCGGCGGGCGGTCGCCGCCGAGGCCGGTGTATTCCTCCATCCACCAGGGCAGTGTTTTGTCCGAGGACTTGACATAAACATCCACCTCGTCCACTCCGGCGCGCCCGGCGGTGACTTCGCGGTTGATGATGTGATGCAGGGAGTTGGAGGGGTGGAGGTCGTTGCGCACGACATTGAGGTGCCCATCGAAGACACGGCCGGTTTCCACCGTGAGCGAGGCGCGCAGCAAGGCGAGAGCCTGCTCCGTCAAGCCAAGGGTGGTGTCAACAACACCGCCGATGGTGTCGGTGACTCCGCCGACAACGTCAGTCACACCGCCGACGGTGTCGGTGACTCCGCCGACAACGTCAGTCACACCGCCGACCGTTCCGGTCACCACTCCCACTGTTCCGGTGACACCGCTGGTGACACCTCCTATGAGTTTGCCGCCTGTTCCGGCCAGTCTTTGTCCGCCGACAAGACTGCCGGTGGTGTTTGTGACTGTGTTTGTCACGGTGCTGGTGGTGGATGAGAGCAGATTCGGCTGGCTGGCTCCAGTGGTGCCGGGAGAGGTGGGCAGATTGGAGGGGAGCAGGGTGCCGCCGTTCAAGGCGATTCCGGAGACGGGTGTGTTATTGAAGGGATCGTGCGTTTGGATGTAGAGCGAGCGCGCGCGGAAGGGCAGGTCCACGCGGGAGGTGGTGCGCGCGAAGAGCGAGGCTGGATGGCGGATGACCGCGCGGCCCATGACCTGCCAGTAGGCGTGGTGCGCGCCGCTGGTTTTGTGGACATCAATTTCCGTGACTGCCGAGTCGGGCTTGCGATAGACGATGAACAAGTCTCCCGCGAGCACGGGCGGACGGCTTTTGAGAAAAAGATGGGAGGTGAAGTTGTCGAGTCCGGACGACAAAGCGGAAGGCCGTATCTGCGTGGCATGTGCCAGGAAGGCGGGTCCGGGGTGCAGGCCAGTGTTGTTGTAGGGAAAGACGCTGGTCATGGCGCCTGGGGCTAGCATGGATGCCAGCGCGTCCACTTCGTCCCAGCCTTTGACAGGCAGGATGCCGCCTGTGCTGGCGCCGAGAATCCCGGAGGTGAGGCTGCCCAGGTCGTGCGCGGGAAGGAAGCCGTGCTCCATGGCGCTCTGCCAGGCAAGCAGGCGGGAGTTTTCCAGGGAAAGCCGGCGCTGGACGGCGTTCTCGAGCCAGCTCACTTGCACGGCGCGGGTGCTCATGAGGGAAAGCCATGCGCTGAGAAAAAGACCACCGACAAGCAGCAGCATGAGCGTGGCTCCCATGATGGCGCCGCGCTGGTGGATGTGGTGCTGGAAGGCTGATTTCATGATGAGTCAAAGAGCGGGAAACATGGGCACGGTGAACATGAAAGCGGTGCGCCCGGCCATGTGGTTGTAGGAGTGCTGCGGCGTGGCGGGGGCGGCGGTGTTGGTCTGCATGCCGAGGTGGCGCATGGCGGGGTCGGGCCACCAGATGAAGTAAAAAGGCCGCTCGGCGGCGGTTTTGAAGCGGTCTATGGCGGCGCCTTCGCGCACGGACAGGCGGCTGGACCGCTCGAAAGTGACAAACAAGGGTGTGAAGTCATCACTGCTCCAGTCAGCGGGAACGCGCGCAACTGGATTGGAGGGTGGAAAGAAGACCTCGTAACCGCTGGAATAGACAAGCGGCTCGTCATCAAGCGCGGCGGGCTTGGGCGCGTAACGCTTGACGCTGGCGTGAAAACCCTGCGGCTCGGCGGCGCCGGTGAAGCGGACCACGTCCACATCGTAGATGGAGGAGACGCTGAGGTGGCCCTCGCTTTTGCTGAAGCCGAGAATGAAGATGGTGGCATTTGGAGAGGGGGTGGTTTCCGATGTGCCGAGGGGGTTGCGATAGTCGCGGTAAAGTGAGGCGGGCACCCCCGCGGCGGCGATGACATGGGCGCGGAATTTCTGCGGCGTGTCCAACTCCTCGTGCTCCAGAGAACTCCAGGGAATGCGCGAGGGACGCCAGGCGTTGTGGCTTTCACGCGGCAGGCAGAAGACGGCGGTGGCGCTGATGACATCGTGCAGAAACTGTTCCCGCAACTCCTCGGCCAGGGCGAGCATGCCGTAATGCGGGGCCACGGGCACATTCCGGCTGGTGCCGGAAGCGCCGTAATAGTGCTGCACGCGCGCGCTGCCCAGGGGGACGGAGGCCATGCTGGACACCTTCGGCTGGGCGCGCACGAGCGCTCCGTAACTGATGACGACGGCGCCGATCAAGACTGCGGAAAGAAACATCACAAGCACCAGCTCCAGGGAGGTGAAGCCGCCGCGGAATTTGCCAGTGCGCGCGTGTTTCATTTGGCCTCGGGATGCCTGCCAAAGAGCATCCTATAAACGGAGCCTTCGGAGATGTTTGAGGGCGGCGGAGGTGTCACCGGCGGCTGTTCCGGCGCGGGAGCCGGCCGCGCCGCGCTGGCGGCTTTTTCCGGCGCCGGCGGCGCGGGTGGAGCATCCCTGGGCGGGGCTAGCGCGGTCATGCCGTCCTTGCGGATGGTGCCGATGCCGCCGCTTGAGCCGCGTCCCGGCGAAGGCATGCGGTAACGAACTGAGGGGCTGCCATCCATGGGGATGACAAGCATCTTTGGCGGCAGTCCCGTCGGGCGCTTGTCCACCCAGACGAGTTCGATGGCGGAGGGGGAGATATTATGCACGCGCAGGCGCACCTGCTGGTCGGGAATGACCGGTGGCACGTCGGCACCGGGTTCGAGTCTCATGCCGCCGAGCATGACGCGGAGTCCGTTCGGCCCCGAGACTCCGCCGCCGACCGGCATGGCCAGGAGCATGTCCCGCACCTGGTTTTCCTCGGTGTCGCCTTCGGAGTTGAGGCCGTTTTCAGCGACGGTTTCGAAGGGGTTGTTTTCGTCCGCCTTGACGAGTTCGGGGGTTTTTTCCTCCGGGAAAATGAGGCTGTACTTGACCCTCTCGCTGGCTTCCTCTCCGGACTCCTGCGCGCGCAGGCCAGCGGAGGAAAGCAGCAGGAGAAGGATGTGGAAATGGAGCCAGTTGTTCATGGACGCGGAGTCATGGGGCAAGGTTCACGAGCGGGGTTTCGAGGGACACATCCAGCCGGAGCTGCCTGCCGGTGCCGCCGCCTGTGAAACGGCAGACTTTGACCCGTGAGAGCGGCAGGCGGCGCTCGATTTCGCCGAACCAGTTGTGAACTTTGGCGTATTCGTCCTCAATGGTGAGAGTGGCGATGACGGTGCGCGGGATGATGGGGTTTTCACGGGTGTTCTTCACCTCGCTTTTGCGAGATCGCACGAGGCTGATGCCCTTGTCGCGCAGGCTGAATTCGATGGCGCTCTCCACTTCCTGCTCGGTCTGGGTCTTCTCCACATGCGGTGTCCAGGCTTTGAGAAAGCGGCGGATTTCCTCGGTCTCGGCCTTGGTGCGCGCGGTGAGGATGTCGGCGGTTTGGCGGTTGCTCTCGGCGGCCTGGGCGTCGGCCTCGGCGTCAACGGCTGCGTTTTTCATGAGCACGACCTTTTGATGGACGATCTGCCCGAAGTAGGTGATGCCGCCGATGAACATCATCAGGACGACGCAGGCGAGTTGCTTGGGGTTCATGATATTGCGCGGCTTTCAGTTTTCCATGCGGACGAGGGTGGAGCGGTACTCGATGAGATCGCCTTCCTTGGTCTGCTGGGGCGAGTAGGAGCGGTAGTTGAGGCGTGAGACGCTGGTGTCGACAAGGCCCACCTCACGCGCGCTGCCTCCGTTGATGCGGATGGACAGGGCGAGGTTGGATGGCACCTGGTCGCTGCGCTCCAGGGTCAGATCGGTGAGGCGCACCTCGGGCGGCATGGCACGGGCGATGGCGACACAGACAGGCTGGACGTTGCGCGTGCCTTCAACCCATTTGGCAAGCGATTCAGCCTTGGCGGTCTCGGCGTCGAGGGCGGTTTTTTCATCCTGGAGCTGCTTGATGACTGCCTCGTGCCCGGCTTTGACGGAGTCGGCCAGCGCTTTGGCCTGCTCGGCTTTTTTGTAGGCGAGCCAGTCGAGCGTCATGAAGCAGGCGCCTCCGACGACGGCGAGGTAAAAGGCGATGGGTACGGCCTTGAAGGTGTCCGGCAGGCGCTTCGAGGTGTCAGTGCGCGGAGTTTTGAAGTCGTGGCAGATATAGTCGTTCATTGGGGTGATGTGTCGGGATCAATGCCGGCCGATGACCTGCCAGAGCAGATCCTCCTGGGTGAGGTCGATGGCGCCGGCTTTTTGAAGGTGGACAAAGATGTCGTCGCGGAACTTGGTGTCCTGGCCGTCGCTGATGAAATAGACCGGGCTGCCCTGAGGCACTTTTTGAAGCAGTGGAGTGATGATTTGGAGGGAAGTCTCGACCGCGTCGGGCCCCAGTCCGCTGCGGCAGCGCAGCTCTTTCCACTGCCCTTCCTGCTGGACTAGCGCGGCGATGGACCCCTCGCACGCGCTGATGATCAGGGTGTCGGCGGGCATGCTGCCGCGCTGGGCCACATAGAGCTGGTGGACGGCGTATTCGGTGAGGGCGAAAAGGCCGCAGCAGACGCGCCCCGGCCGTATGCCGATGGTCTTGAGCACGTCCTCGCAGACTTTGACCATGCTCTCCTCGCAGGCGAGCAGGAGGCTGGCGGAGCTGTCGGGATGATGGCAGAGCGCGTAGCGTTTGCCTCGGTCGTATTTGGGGCCGAGCACGGCGCGGGGGTTGGTGCGCAGGAGGTGGGCGGTGTTTTCGCCGCGCATCATGTTGTTCTCCAGGGAGAGGATGAAGCGGTTGTTCACGGACACGACGCACCAGCCGCCGTCAGCCATGCCGCGCCATTCCTCGGCACGCTGGGGGGCGATGTCGGCGAACTCGCCGTCCATGACGCCGCCGTCGTCAAATTTGCCGCGCTTGTTGATGGCTCGCCAGCTTGTCTGGCTGCGGCTGATGTTGATGAGCAGGGTCTTGCGCCCCTCGGACCGGCGGGACCAGGAGGTGGCCGCGTCGTCAGGCTCGGGCTTGAAGGCGGCGAAGCTCAGGACAGATTTGATTTCATCCAACAGCATAAATGGAGGTCAGGTTTTCGCGTGAGAGATAGTCATAGACCTCATGCTCGGCGTAGCCGGTTTTGCGGGTCTGGGTGGGTTTCCAGCCGTCGGCCATGCGCATGTTCACGGAGCGCTCGAAGCTCTGCATGCCGCGGGTGAAGCCGGCCTCGAGCTCCTGTTCGAGATTCTTAAACTCGCCGCGGCGAATCATGCCGCAAACGGAGTCATAAGGAAGGAGGAGTTCGTGGACAGGGAAGCGCTTGCCGCGGGTCTCATCGAACAGGAGACGCTGGCAGAGGATTCCGCGAAAGCTGTCGGCGAAGGAGAGCATGGCGTTTTCCATGCGGTCACTGGGGATGAGTTTCAGATAACGCTGCACGGTCTGCGCCGCGCTGGAGGTGTGCAGAGTGGCGACAACGACATGGCCGGTCTCGGCGGCCTGGAGGGCGATCTCGGCCGTTTCGCCGTCGCGAATTTCACCGACGAGGATGACATCCGGCGCCTGTCGCAGGGCGGCGCGGAGGGATTTGTTGAAGTCGAGTTCGTCGGTGCCGATCTCGCGCTGGGAGACGAGCGAGGGGATGCCGGGCGGATAGACGAACTCGATGGGATCCTCGAAGGTGAGCACATGCTCCTGGCGGCGTTTGGCGCGCTCAAGGATCATGGAGGCGATGGTGGTGGATTTGCCGGAGCCTGTGGCGCCGCAGACGAGAAAGAGGCCGTTTTTTGCCTCCAGGAAGGCTTTGATGGCGGCAGGCGGCACCATGAGCTTGCTGATGTCCGGGATTTCCTCCGGCAGCAGGCGCATGACCCAGCGCGGGCGTCCTCGCGTGACCATGCGGTTGACGCGGTAGCGGCGGTTGCCGAGGGTGAGGGCGTAGTCCACGCAGCCGGTCGTGAACTCCAGGGGGCGCTCCGGCTGATAGATGAAGGAGTCGAAAAAGAGCTTGCCGTTGCGCTTGTAGGTGAGCGGCTCCCAGGGTGTGATGTAGAAATCACTCACACCCGAGTCCTTTGAAAGGTGAAGCATTCGGTAGCCCAGCTGGCTGCGTTCGTGGATGTCTTCCATGTCGGTTGTCTGGATTCAACGGTTGCTGACAAAGCGCGCGCGGAGCTGCGCGCCTGCGGCGGCCCCCTCATAGATGAAAAATTGGTTGCCCTGCACCCAGCCGGCGTTGGTGTCGAGGCTCTGCCAGGAGAGTTCGAGGCGGTATTCAACGCCCTCGAGTGTGAGGCGGAAATCGGTGCTTGGATTGCGCAGCTCGACGATGTCCGCGCTGGCCTGGCGGTTGCTGGTGTTTTCGGTGCTGATAAGGCCGAGATTGATGTGGACGACTCCGCTGTGGGCGGGCTGCGTGAGTCCGAGATTTACGGAGAGAGTCACACTGCCGGCCTCGCTGTCATAGAATGTGGTGCCATTGAGCATGACAAGGCTGCCGAGGTTGAACCAGGTGTTGGGAGTGACCGAATCGAAGCTCTCGCGTGTGAAGGAGAGCACGTTTTCGATGCCCGCGTCGAGATACTCTCCGCTGCCGAGGTCGAGCTTGGTGTTGCCGTGGCGGAAGGTGGAGGTGGGGATGCCGTTTTCCACGACGGTGACGAGATTGGAGCCGCCATTGGCGTTCCCCCAGGTGCCAGTACCGGTGCCGGCGAAGCTGTCAACGAGCCGGTAGTAGATGGCCGATGCGGTGCTGCTGGTTTTGTATAGCGTGGTATCCATCGCCATGTTCCGCGCCTGGAGCCGGTCGGCTGATCCCACGGTGACTGGCACACCCTCATAGGGCAGCCAGGCTCCATTGTTGATCCTGTATTGCAGCGTGGAGCCTGCGGGCGGCGCTCCATTCGGGCTGATGAGAACACCGGTCGGAAATGCTGAATAGGAAAAAGTGCCGCCACTGGGGCTGATGACAGGACGCGGCAGAGTGGTCGCTTGCGTGGTTCCCGATCCCCCGCCTCCGACTCCGCTTCCCCCTCCGGTGCCTCCTCCGCCTGTGCCGGAGCCTCCATCACCAGGATCACCTGGCGGGGTTGGCACGAGTTCATCGGGGTCAAAAATCTGACTCGTGCCCTGGCCTTGCATGCTGCCCGGAGACGCATAAGCGAAGTTTGCCGTCGGTGATGAACCCCACACCCATCCTTGGTTGGCGCCGGTGCTGGTGTTGTAGCGCACTTTGGCGGCGGAGCGGTTTTCCGTGCCAAAGTCAGAGGTCGAGAGCGCCTCGTCGAGGAAAAACTCCTCGACTGCGGAGCCCGATCCAGTGGTGATCTCAAAACGCTGGGTGCGCGTGTTCCAGCGGGCGCGTTCCAGACCGGGCTGGGAGGAGCTGCTGGTGACACGCGCCCGGAGCCGGTTGTCCACCAGACGACCGCTGACAGGTCCTGTGTGCGAACTCCACTCTGCTTGCGGCCGGGCACGTTTCAGACGGGTCAGCACGGCCTCAGGGTTGGTCATGCCGGCGAGTGATCCTCCGTCGGCCTGATAAAGCGAGAGCATGTGGTTCAATGTGGCCACGTCGGAGGAGAGTTTCACATTTTTCACCACCACAGGCTGCTGTCCGACCATGTTAATGGCTACCGTCATGAGGACTCCCATCAGGGCGATGAGGACGACCAATTCCATGACTGAAAACGCGTCAGCCAAATGCCAAAATCTGACATGATATGAAGTGGGGCGCTCGTTGCTTGAAAGCATGGAAAATATGAAAGATATTTAAATTTACCAAAATTGTTTTCGATTTGCAAACAAAAGCTGAAAAAACCACAATTTAGACTGTCGAACATAGTTCATACTCAATTGTTGAGAGTCCCTTGAATTTTCGAGACAGGCCAGACGAGAAGCTTAACAAGTTCGAAAATTCGTGAAACGGTAGTTTTAAATACTATTTGAATGAAATGGAATGCCGGGCTATAATTTCCATATTTATGATCTATTTCATGCGAAAATGTGGCTTCCTTTTCACTTTGGCGCTCTTTGCGAGTTGGGGAGGGCTTTCAAGAACTGCCTGGGCGCAAAGCCCATCAGGCTCCTTCAATTTTTCTTCCGCAGTCTATGAATCCGAGGCCGCACCCCTGAGGGCCGCGCAACCGCAGCAGTATGATTTTTCAAAAGCCATGCTCTCGGATGTGCTGCGCTTTCTGGCGACAGATGCCGGCATCTCGTTTTTTTCCCTGCCGGATGACCGGCCTGAGGGATCGCAGTTGATCACTTTTTCGATTCGAGCCAGCCCTTTCCAAGTGCTGGAAACCCTGTGCAAGGCCAACGAACTGGCGCTCATCCCTGACAATGGCATCTGGTACATCCGACCCGCGGATGATCGCGAACTCATCGGCAAGTCCTACGAAATCCGGCACAATGCGCTGGAGCGGGTCGAGCGCACCAGCAGCGGTTCGGGATTGAGCCTGACTCCTGTCGGTTCGAACGCGGGAGGCGGTGGGGGGGGATCGGGCGGAGTCAACCTCCAGGGCAATCAAGAGACTTTCCAGGTCAGGCGCAGCGAGATTATCAATGCGATCCGTGACTTGCTGAGCCTGCCGCGTGAAGAGCAGGAGGACTCCCAGCAAGGCGCGGCGGCGCCTCCTCCGGCTCCGACCTTGGGCAGTCCCTTCGGCGGCGGAGGGGAAGAAACCCGCGCTTTGAACTCGAACGAGTTGAGCGCCTTCCGCAAACCGAAGGTCATTTGGATGTCGGACTCGAACACGCTCTATGTCGTCGCCACGCGCCTGCAGCACATGTGGGTGGAGGGCTACCTGCAGGTCGCGGACAAGCCGCAGTCACTCATTGCCATCGAGGTGAAATTCATCGAAACCACCCGTGATCCGAGACGCGATTTCGGTGTTGACTGGACCGGCACCTTTGACGTGGGCAACTTTCGCGCAGTGGACACAGTCACTGAGTCGGTGGACGCGACCACAGGCCAGCGCACCGTGCAGGTGAATTATAACAACACCCCCACCAACGGCGGCTACCGCACCGACCTGGCGAACCTGCTTTCCACAGCCAATCTGAACGCCTCAGGCGCCGCGCTTGGCTGGCCCGCGCTGGGCATTCTCAGCGCGCAAGACATCAATGTGAAGCTGCGCGCCCTGTTGCGCGACGAGGAGACCCAGATGACCTCCTATCCGCGCATGGTGACGCTTAACAACAAGGAGGTTTCCTTCCGAAGTGTCGTCAACCAGCCTGTTCTCGATGCCTCCGCGTCTGCCACGGTTGGCGCCGGTGCCACCACCACCACCGCCATTGCCTACCTGCCGATTGGCACTGTGCTCAACATCCTGCCCAAGCGCATGGAGAACGATAAAATCCGCCTCAACATGGCCGTCACCGTTTCCAGCATCATCGGCACCGAGGTCATCAACGGCAATCCCTACCCGGTGGCCTCCTCCCGGGTTTATGATGCTCCTGTCGAGATCAACTCCGGCTACACCGTTGCTGTAGGCGGTCTTGATGAAGCCCGCGAGCGCGAGGGCAAATCCGGCGTGCCCATACTGCAGGCCATTCCGTTGATTGGGAAAAGGCTGTTCAGCTATGAGAGCAAGAGCAAGAACCACAAAAACCTCATGATCTTCATCACGCCCACGCTGATTGACGCGCGCCAGGGCGGCCTGCCGCGCGAGCCGCAGTCTGTGATTCCGCAGCGTCCGAACCAGCCTTTGCCCAGGATACCCCAAGTGGACCCGAACACGGGCGCGGTCGTCGGCGGTCCTTCGGCTCTTCCCAATGCGGTGGCTTTCCTGCGCAGGGAGACGGACATTCTCCATCACACCATTTACGAGAGCCGCATCACGCCTGATGAAAGCCGCAAGGTCAGGGAATTGAAGGTGGCCCTAGACCACCTCGACGCGCAGTGCGAGGCCATGAAGCTGCAATACCCAGCCCAGGCCGCGCAGATATACGCGCAGCAGATGCAGTTGAAGGAGCTGCTGGACCGCAACCAGCAAATGGCGCGCCTGCTTTTCTCGAAAAAATACTTCTGAGCATGAAAAAGCCGCCATTCGCACAAATGGCGGCTTTGTTTGATTCACCCGAAAAATCAGCGGCTGCGGCGATTTCCTGAGGATGAGGAGCGGGAAGCCACGGATGACGGGCGAGCCAGAGTTCTACCGCTGGAAATCGCTTGGGAACGTCCTGGACTTGAGGAGGTGGACGCACGAATAATGCCCGAACTGCCGGAAGGCCGCGCCAGAGTGCTGCCGCGTGACTGGGGTGCCGAGATGCGCCCGGAAGGAGCAGGCGCGCCTGTGAAGCTGAAGGGCGCGGAACTCCGGGTTGTGGCGGGTCGTGACAGAGTGACGGGTGCAGAGAAGCGCGGAGTGGCCGGCACCGCTCCGCTGGAAAAGGGAATGCCGCGGAAGGCTGTCGTCCCGCGGGTGACGCCTTGATGATGGTGATGATTCACCACCACGTTCGAGCGACCATAGCACGGGTATCCGCCGCCCCATCCCCGGTTCCCCCACCAGCCTCGATTTCCCCACCAGTTGCCACCGCCGCCCCAGTAGCCGACGGACAGGGAGGAAAACACAGGCGCGGGCGCAAAGGCGGCTCCATTGTAATAGCCGCCGACGGGCGCGCCGTAGGCATACGGATCATACACCGCGCAAGACGAGAGTGAAAAAACGCCGAGCACACCGGCGGAGAGGGCGAGTAGGTTGGGTTTCATGCGAGTAGTGACGCGCCCCGCGCCGGCCCTATTCAAACTAAATTTTCCGCTGTTTTTGCGACTCCTGGCCTGTCCGCTGCTGTTCGCTAAACGCTTCCCGTTCCTTGCCCGACAGCCTTTGAGCGAGTATGGGGCGGCGCTGACACATGCGTTATCACGTCATCCACCGCACCACCTGCACCTACGAGAGTCCTGTCACAGTCTGCCATTACAATGCGCGGTTGGAGCCTCGCGTGCTTCCCACCCAGGACTGCCCGTGGCATGAGTTGACGATTCGTCCGGAGCCCGTGGAAAAGGCGGAGCGCGCTGATTATTTTGGAAACCACAGTGTCTATTTCGAGATCGAAGGCTCCCATCAGAAGCTCGAAGTTATTGCCAGAAGCCTGGTGGAAATCTCCCCTTCCGATCTGCCCGACCCATCCGTCACTCCCGCCTGGGAGATGGTGCGGGATGCATGTCGTGCCGATTTGCCTTCCACTGCGACGGCTGCGGGGGATTTTGGCTTCGCCTCCCAGCTTATTCCTGTTGGAACGGAGTTTGCCGATTACGCCCGCGCCTCCTTTCCCGCTCGTCGTCCCATTCTGGAGGCTGTGTGCGACTTGAACCGCCGCATTCATGAGGATTTTATTTTTGATCCCTCAGCCACCGACATCGCCACACCCGTGACCGAGGTATTGAAAAACCGCCGTGGAGTCTGTCAGGACTTCGCCCAGGTCATGATCGCCTGTCTTCGTTCCATTGGTCTGCCCGCGCGCTATGTCAGCGGTTATTTGGAAACGGAGCCGCCACCGGGGCAGCCCAAGCTGATCGGCGCGGACGCCTCCCACGCCTGGGTGTCAGTTTTCTGCGGCGAGGCCCACGGCTGGATGGACGCGGATCCCACCAACAACATCCTGCCGGAGCAAAGGCACATCACACTTGCCTGGGGGCGTGACTTTGCCGATGTCAGCCCGCTGCGCGGCGTCACTCTAGGCGCGGGCGAGCATCATCTTCAGGTGGCTGTGGATGTGCTTCCTGCCGGGGATTGAGGCGCATCCGTTCCGGGCCGGCGTGTGCATTTTTTCATCCGGGTCATCCTGCAAAGCGCGCTTTGACTTTTGCGGGATTCCAGGACATGGCGGGGCATGCTTGTTTTTGGTTATGGCACTTTGAAACGCGGGAAAAGCAATCATGCTTTTCTTGACGGGCAGAAATTTGCCGGCCTGGCGGTGACGCGGGCAGTTTACCGAATGTATGACGCGGGCGGGTATCCAGGACTCGTTTATGACGTCGAAAACGGGTGTCCAATCCGAGGGGAAGTATGGGATGTGGACGAGGCATGCCTGGAGCGGCTGGATGTGCTGGAGAATGTGGCGGGCGGCGATTATCAGCGCGAGAAAATCGCATTGGAGCCGCCGTTCGATGGATTGGATGTGCAGGGGTATCGCTGGCTGCTTCGGCTGACGGGGCTGAGAGACGCGGGCCAGTCCTGGTGATGCTCGCGGCTTTTGAGAATAAAGGAAAGATACGCCCTCCGCCTGCCGATAAACCGCATTCATATCCGTCATTCATGAAATCCCTCTACGCTTTAGCCCTGTTTCCAGCCTTGTTTGCTCACGCCGCGAACGACTGGAACCGTTTCCGCGGTCCGAATGGCAGCGGCGTTTCCGATGCGTCCGGTCTGCCAGACTCGGTGACATCCGAGACGACACTCTGGAAGGTTGAACTGGGCAAAGGATGGTCCTCGCCGGTGGTCTGGGAGGACAAGATTTTTGTCACCGCCGAGACGGGTGAGGACAGTCGCGCGGTGATCTGCCTGGATGTGAAATCCGGCAGGGAATTGTGGCGTCACGAGGAAAAGTTCGCGCCGCACAAGAAGCATAATTTCAACAGCTTTGCCAGCAACACGCCATTTGCCGATGCCGAGCGAGTTTATGTGAACTGGTGCACGGGCACTACCATCCAGGCGCTGGCACTGGATCACTCGGGCAGGGAACTCTGGAGGAACGAAGGTGTCGCCAACCACATTCATGAGCACGGATATGGTTCGTCGCCCATCGTGGTGGATGATGTGATGATCGTGCGCAGCGAGTTCGACTGGCAGCGGGATGGCAAGGTCTACACCGAGGATCCGGAGGAGCAGAAATGGAAGAGTTGTGTGGCGGGGCTGGACGCGGCCACTGGCAGGGAAGTTTGGAAGCTGGAGATTCCCAACACGCTGAACACTTTTTCGACACCCGCGGTGAATGTCCGCAAGGATGGCACGAAGGAGATCATCTGCGCCAACACCACCAGCGGCGTTTTTGCGGTGGACCCGAAGAAGGGTGTGATCAACTGGCAGTACAATCCCGGCTTCAATCAGCGCAACGTGGGCTCCGGTGTCCTGAAGGAGGGGCGTTATTTTTGCACCTTCGGCACAGGAGGCGGTGTGAAGGAGTTTGCCGCGATTGATGTCACTGGCAAGGAGCCGAAGCCTGTGAACTTCGAGTTCAGCCGGGGCCTGCCTTATGTGCCTTCACCGTTGGTGGTGGGAAATCTGATGTATCTGCTCGGGGATGGCGGCATCCTCAAGGCGGTGAAGTTCGACACGGGCGAAATGCTTTATGATGAGCGTGTCAACGGCAGCGCGGGCAGCAGCAAGTTTTTCGGCAGTCCTGTGGCGGCGGATGGCAAGATTTTTTGCGGCAGTCAGCAGGGGGATTTGATTGTGATCAAACAGGGCGAGAAATTCGAGCAACTTTCCGCCAGCAAGCTCGACAGCCCCATCAGTTCCAGCCCGGCCATCAGTGACGGCCGGCTCTTTGTGCGCACGGAAAAAATGCTTTGGTGCATCGGTGCCAAGGGCGCGCCGTTGCCTTGATCAGACCTTTCTTTTCCAAAACACCCAGCACTCCGGCGGGTGTGCCGCCGGGTTGATCGGGCGGATTTGCTGCACTTCAAAGGAGCGGATGGGCAGTTGATCCGCCCATTGGCCGATGACCTGCCGCTCCTCCCGGCCACCCTCGTGACCTGGATACACCGCCAGTGTCAGGAGACCGCCAGGTGCCAGGAGATGCAAAGCGGCATCAAGCGCGGGCAGGGTTGTCTCAGCGCGTGTGATGATGCCCTTGTCCGAGCCGGGCAGCCAGCCGAGGTTGAACATGATGCCTTTGATTCTGCCATGGAAGCTGCACGGAATGCTTTGGAGCAGTGATTCATGTCCGGCTTGAATCAGGCTGTGGCGGTTCAGTTGAATTCCGTGATCTTCGAGGCGGCGGCGTGTTGATTCCAGGGCGGCGGCTTGTACATCCAAAGCAAAAACATGGCCTTTAGGACCGACCAGATGGCTCAAAAAAAGCGTGTCATGACCGTTCCCCGCAGTCGCATCCACAGCGAGATCGCCAGCGCGCAGATGTGATTCCAAGAGAATATGCGACCATCGGACAGCGGAGGGAAGTCCTTGATGGGTTAGTGGATGAAGTTCCTGCATCGGCAATAGGAATACTGACATGCTCCTTCGCGGGCAAGCGTCGCTGACTGCAAACTTTGATATTTCAAATTTTAAACCTTTGCAAAGCATTGGCGCGGAACCTAAATTTCAGAATTAGCATATTTTTGATGCTGAGGGCTTTCTTTGGAAGTCCGAGCGCTGACGGGAATGCCTCTACAACTCTCGATCCAAGTGTGAACACGGTGGCGGATTTCACGGCCTGACCGGGGGCGGCAGCTTGTCCGGAACCAGTGTGTCCGCAAAAGACAAGCGGCGGCTTGCCATCTCCTCAAACACGCCCAAAATGCGCCTCCACTTTTTTCTGAACCGCTTGTGAGCCTTCATCATCCCACCGACGACCTCCGTGTGGCAGAAATCCTGCCGCTGATCCAGCCCGCTCTGCTTATGCACGAATATCCGCTGGGCGAGGACGAGGCCGCCTTTATCGAGGAGTCACGCCGTGCCGCCGAGGACATCGTGAAGCTGAAAAACGACCGCCTGCTCGTGGTGTGCGGGCCGTGCTCGATCCACGACATGAAGTCCGCGCTCGAATACTCCGAGCGCATCGTCGAGGCGCGCGCGAGGCACGCCGCCGACCTGGAGATTCAGATGCGCGTCTATTTTGAAAAGCCGCGCACCACGGTGGGCTGGAAGGGCTTCATCAACGATCCGCATCTCAACGAGAGCTACGACATCAACAACGGCCTGCGCGGCGCGCGCAGCCTGCTCATCGAGCTGGCGAAAAAGCGTGTCCCCGCCGCCACCGAGTTTCTCGATGTCATCACGCCGCAATACATCGCCGACGTGGTGGCATGGGGGGCCATCGGCGCGCGCACCACTGAGAGCCAGGTGCACCGCCAGCTCGCTTCGGGCTTGTCCATGCCCGTGGGTTTCAAAAACGGCACTGACGGCGGCATCCAGATCGCTTTGGATGCCATTCAGGCGGCGGCGGGAGAGCATTGTTTCCTTTCCGTGACCAAGGACGGCGTGGCGGCCATCGTGAAGACCCAGGGCAACGATGCCTGCCACGTCATTCTGCGCGGCGGCAAAGGCGGCACAAATTTTGATGCCGCCGCCATTCAAACCGTGGTGGACCAGCTCGGTCCGCGCGGTCTGCCCGCCAGCGTCATGGTGGATTGCAGCCACGGCAACAGCCTCAAAGACTACCGCAAACAGCCTCTCGTGGCCGACTCCCTGGCGGAGCAGCTCCGCCAGGGCAGCAAGGCCATCACGGGTGTCATGATCGAAAGCCACCTCGTGGAAGGCCGCCAGGATGCGAAGCCCGGCCAGGAGCTGGTGTATGGTCAAAGCATCACCGACGCCTGCGTGAACTGGGCCACCACCGAGACCATGCTGGAGCAGCTCGCGCAAGCAGTCCGGGAGCGGCGGAAACTTGGCTGATTCCTGATCCGCATCATGTTGAACGCCTCCACCGCCCGCGACGCCATCCAGCGCATGTCGGGCTGCCGCATCCTCGTCATTGGCGACGTGATGCTTGATCATTTCATCTGGGGCGCGGTGCGGCGCATCTCGCCGGAGGCGCCGGTGCCGATCGTCGAGGTCACGAAGGAAACGACTTTCCCGGGTGGCGCGGCCAATGTGGCGCGCAACCTCTCCGCGTTCACGCCGCACGCCTATTTGATGGGCCGGGTGGGCAAGGACAGCGCGGCGGGAGAGCTGACAAAACTCCTCAACGAGGAAGGCGTGAACACCAGCCCGATGCTGGAGAGCGACACGCTTCCCACCATTGCCAAGACGCGCATCATCGCGCGGCAGCAGCATGTGGTGCGGGTGGATCGTGAGATGATTGAAAAACTCAGCGCGGAAGAATTGCGGGAAGTCTCCCGCCGCGTTGAAGCCATGCTGCCGGATCTCGACGGCCTCATCATTCAGGACTAGGGCAAGGGTTTCGTGACCCAGGCGTTTGTGGACCAGGTTTTGATGCTGGCGAAGGCGGCGGGAAAGCTCGTGACGGTGGACCCATCGCCGCGCAATCCACTGAGCTGGCGCGGGGCCACACTCGTGAAGCCGAACCGTCTGGAGGCTTTTGCCGCCGCGGGCATCCAGGACGCGCGCACACCCGGCCCGCCGCTGGAGGATGCGCGCCTTCTCGAAGTCGGGGAGCAGCTTCTCGATCAATGGGCGGTTGAAAAAGTGCTAGTGACGCTCGGCGAGCAGGGTATGATGCTTTTCCGCAGAAATACCTCGCCGCATCACATCCCCACGCGTGCTCGCGAAGTCTATGATGTCTCCGGCGCGGGCGACACCGCCATCGCCTTCCTCACCCTCGCGCTTGCCGCCGGTCTTAGTGACGAAGCCGCCGCCGACATCGCCAACCACGCCAGCGGCATTGTCGTTGGCAAGCTCGGCACCGCGCGCGTCAGCGTGGATGAGCTGTTGCAAGCCTTTGAAAATTGATTTCCGTCATGTCTGATTTTTCCACCATGTTCCAGGGCCATCTCGACGGCCACACCGCCACTCTGCAACGCCTGCAGGAATGCCGCGATGTCCTCGCCGCCATTGCTCAAGAATGGGTCACGGCATTAAAGTCGGGGAAAAAAGTCATCTTCTTTGGCAATGGCGGCAGCGCTGCCGACGCGCAGCATCTCGCCGCCGAGTTGGTGGTGCGTTACCGCGTCAACCGCCGCGCCTTGCCTGCCATCGCTCTGACCACGGACACCTCCATCCTCACCGCGCACAGCAACGACTACGGTTTCGAGACGGTTTTTGCGCGCCAGGTTGAGGCACTGGCGCAGTCTGGGGATGTTGTGGTGGGCATCTCCACTTCAGGGACGAGCAAAAACGTCGTCGCCGGCCTGAAGGCCGCGCGCGAGGCGGGCTGTGTGGTGGTCAGCTTTACCGGGCAAAATGGCGCCGACTGTGCCGCGCTTGCCCATCATGCCTATTGCGTGCCCACTCCTGTCACGGCCTATGCGCAGGAATGCCATCTGATGGCCGGGCATGTGCTCTGCGAGTATGTCGAGGCCGCCTTTGCGGTCGCCTAAATTCCATGGAGCACAGGCATCCTGCCTGTGCGGACAGGCGTCCCGCCTGTTTCCCATGCTTTCGTAGCATGTCAGCGTCTTCCCACACCCTGCGGCGTGCCTTGTCCGGCCTGCCCGTTTCCATCATGCTGCGAGTGGCACGGCTGCTCATCGGACTCGGGCTGGCGGCCATGCTGAACCGGCATCTTGGACCGGGAGGTGCCGGACAGATCATGATCGGGCTTGCCTGGGTGGCGCCTTTGCTTTGCCTGGCCGAGCTGGGTTTCAACCGGCTCACCGTCCGCGAGCTGGCTGCGCATCCTGACGCGGAGAGTGAAATTCTAGGCACGACTTTTTACACCCGCGTCATCACTGGCATTGTGCTTTGCGCGGCGGCGTTCGGTCTTTCCTTTTTGCTGGAGCCATCGGTGCGTGTGCTGGTCTGGGTGTATGCGCTGCTGCTGCCGACACACGCCTCCTCCGAGTTGTTGCTCTGGCTGGAGTCCAAAGGCCGGCTCGCCGAGGCGTCATGGGCGCAGTTTCGTGGATTCGCCCTCGCAGGAGTGCTCATGATCGCGGGTGTCATCGCCAAAGCGCCGCCCGTGTTTTTTGCCGTGACCTATGTGGTGGAAAGCTGGTCGGCCATTGCCATCCTCGTCTGGCTGCATCATCGCCAGGGCGGCTCCATGCGCGCTTGGCGCTGGTCTGGCGCGAGGTCCCTGAAAATGGTCCGCGAGGCATGGCCGGAAATGCTCGCGCAACTCGTGATGCTCATGCTTTTCCGTGTGGACACACTCATGCTCGGCTGGATGCGCGGCGATGCCGAGGCGGGCATTTACAGCGTGGCGGTGCGGCTCTCCGAGGTGGTGTATTTTGTCGCGCCACTGCTTGGAAGCGCGTTTCTTCCGCGCCTGGTGGAGTTGAGAAAAAATGATCCGGCAAAGTACGAGACGCGCTTTTCCCAGTATCTTGGAGTGAATCTCGCCTTTGCTTCGCTGTGCGGTCTGGGGCTCACGCTCACCGCGCCCTGGCTGGTGTGGCTTTTGGGCGGGAAGGCCTTTGCCGGCAGCGCCTCGATTTTGATGATTCATGCCTGGGGTGTGCTGGCCTACTACTTCGGTGTGGCGCGCACGCAATACCTCGCCGCCGAGCACCGGCTCCATGCGAATCTGCCGGCCGTGATCGCTGGTCTCGTCTGCAATGTGCTGCTGAATCTATGGTGGATACCTCAATGGTCGGGGCTCGGCGCGGCATGGGCCACGGTGGTTTCATACACGCTTGGCTGGGTGGTCATCACGGCCTTGTCACCCGGCCTGCGTCCGCTGCTGCGCCTGCAATGGCGCGGTTTGGCCGGGCTTCCCGCGTTGGCACGCGAGTCCTGGCGTGAACGCCGCGCTTTCTGGAATCCACGTCCCGCCGGCATCTCATGATCCGGTTCCTCCGGCCCCTGCTGAGAAAGTGGTGCCTCACGGCAAACACGATCCGTTATCGCGTCGAGTGGCCGCGTCTGGCCGATGCCATGCGAGTGTGCGGGCCGGTGGAGACGCTCTTCGATGGCGGCGCGGGGTCGGGTGAGTTTGCCAGGCGAATGCTGGATCATCACTTGTGCCGGAAGGTCATCGCTTTGGAGCCGGAAACGTTTTCATTGCTGCAACAAAACCTCGGTCATCGCAAAGAAGCGAGACTCATTGAAGGCTCGTTGCTGGAAGTGCCGCTGCCGGATGCCTGTGTGGACCTGGCGATGAGCACGCAAGTCATTGAGCATATTGAGGACCATGAGAGAGCTGTCGCGGAAATGGCGCGCATCACCCGGCCTGGAGGCTGGATTTTGATCACCGTGCCGCATCCGCCGGAACACTTCCCGCAGCCCGGTCATGTGCGCGAGGGCTATACGCCCGCAGACCTCACCGCGCTCCTTGCCCCCCTGAATTGCGCGCCCGTGCATACCGACTGGTTCCTCACCCGGCCAACCACCACGCGGTTTCTGCGCGCCTGCCGCCTGCCGTTGAAAGGTGTGTATCTGCCCGCGGCATGGGCGGACTGTGAGACGGCACTCACTCCAGAGGAGCGTCGCGTGCAGGAGCCCTTTGGCATTCTCATGCTGTTTCAAAAGAAGCCATGAGCGGCGAGCTTCGTCACGTCCTCTGGGTGGATCCGAACGCCACGCAGAGCAGCCCTTCGATGAAAGGTCTGATGTCAGCCCTGCCAGCGCTTCGGGAAAACGGCTGTGAAGTCGAGTTCTGGTGCCTGCGCTGTGACGCGCCGGAGGGTCTCGCCAAGGTGCGCAGGCTGCCTGCCGTACCCTGGCTGGGGACATTGGAAAATGTCTGGTTCGTCCTGGTGGCGAATGTTTGTTATGTCTTGCGTTCGCTTTATTTCGGGCGGCCCGCGCAGGTGGTGGGCAGCACGGGCGCTTATTGTCTGTTTGCCGATGTGGTCCATGCGCACTTTGACAGTGCCGAGTGGTTGCGCGTCCAGGCGAGGCTGGGTGGCATGTCCTGGCGAGATCGTCTGCGGCGGCAGATCACGCGGATTGGCGCGGCTTTGGAATGGATGTCCTGGCGCTCGCCCTGGACACGCGCTGTGGTGGCTGTCTCCGAGGGCATGGCGGGGCATTTGCGGCAACGGCTTGGAAATGCAAAATCCGTGCGGGTGCTTGCCAATCCCTGCGACACAGGCCGTTTTCATCCAGGCGCGCGCGGACAGTGGCGCGAAACCATGCGGGAACAGTTGGGCTATGATGCCCGCGCGTGCGTCTTTCTTTTCATTGCCACCGGTCATTTGCAGCGGAAAGGCTTCTGGTCCGCTCTTCGGGTGCTGCATCGTTTGAGGTCGGAGGGAAAAAAAGAGATCCGGTTTCTGGTGGTCGGAGGCTCCGACACGATGTGGCAGGCTGAGAAAAAACGCATCGGGAAAGCAGCGCCTGATCACGAGGCATGGGTGACGCTGGCTGGCAGCACGACAAATGTGGAGCGCTTTTATGCCGCAGCGGACGCGTTTCTGCTGCCCTCGCATTTTGAAACCTACGCCCTGGTGGCACAGGAGGCGCTGGCCTGCGGGTTGCCGGTTTTCGTCACTGCCTACTGGGGGCAGGAGATGTATCTGCGCCAGGGTGAAAACGGCTGGCTGCTGCCCTGGGATGAGGATGGCATGACCGCGGTTTTGGCGGACGCGCTGGACCAGCGCCCATGGCAGGCAAGGACGGAACATTTCATAGATGCACGGGAGTATGGCCGGGCATGGTCGCAAGTTTTTCACGAGCTTTTGAAGTCCCCGCATGAGTGAACCCTCCAGAGGCGCGTCATCTGTGCTGGTCATCCTGGCAGGGATGGGGCTGGTGCTTTACATGCTGACTGCGGTGCTGTTGTCGGAGGGCAATCTCGTGGGCCAGCTTTGCCGCTTTCTTTTGGTGGCGGGTTTTGTCATGGGGGTGCTGCTGCCCAGGCCGGCCTTTGTTTTTTGGCTGATCGGCTGCGGTTATCTCGACCTGCTCAAGCGCCTCATGGTCGTCTCCGGGCGCATGTTTCATGACGACTTGTTTTATGTGCTCGGCGTGGCTCCGGCCACTTTCGCGGGCATCGCGGCGGGTGCTTTGCTGCACGGGCTGTTCGGCGGCGTCAAGCTGCGCTCCGCGCATCTGGGGTTGCTGGCGGCCGGGTGTGTGATGGTGCTGCTCAGCGCTTTGATGTCCCTGCGCACCAACGGCATGTCCCTGCGCGCGCTCGGGCCGGATGTGGCGAACGCCGGCCTGTATGCCCTGCTCATCTTTGTGGTGCCCGCGCTTTATCAGGATCGTGTGTCGGTGATGAGGCTGCTGCGTCTGCTGCTGCTCGCCTGGACGCCGGTGATGCTCTACGGCGTCTATCAGCAGGTGAACGGCTTCCAGGAGTTCGAGATAGACTACCTCAAGACGGGCATGAGCATCGAGATCAAGCAGCTCTTCAGCGACCGCGTGCGCGCCTTCTCGACGCTGAACTCACCCACAGCCCTGGGCACGATCGCGGGTGGTCTGTGCGCCATGGCGCTCGTGCTCGGATGGCGGCCTTTGAACCGCCGGCAGACTGCCGCTTTGGCTTCTCCGGTGGCCTGGATGCTGGCGCTGGTCTATGCCGCTGGAATGATGGCCTCCACCGTGCGCACCTCGCTGATGATACCTGTGGCGGGACTCATGGCGGCATGGGCCTTCCGTCACCGGGGTGTGACTTGGATGCTGTATGCGGTCATGGTGCTCGCTTTCGCCTTGCTGGTGCTCTCGGCGGACTTCATTTTGAACCGCATCTCGGTCTGGAATGACCTTGCAACTACGGGTGCCCTGAGCCGGATGCTGGGAGCGGAGATGACGAGCATCGGCACCTTCAGTGACCGTTTGATGGGCTTCCGCAACATCATCCTGAACCCAGACGCCTACACATGGTTCGGTTACGGCTCCGAGCGCGGCAGCGATCCTTCGGACCCGCTCTACAACCATGACCTGATCTCGAACATGATCGTCCGCTATGGATGCGTGCCGCTCGCGGTGATGAGTCTGGCGGGGTTTGTGATCGCCCGGCATGTGCATCGTGCCGTGCATCGCGTGCGGGATGTGGATGATCAACGCCTCGCCGCCGCCTGTCTGGGCGTGGCCTTCGCGGTCGTGGCGGCGTCGTTGTTGAGCGGCAATGTTCTGGCGACTTTCCCGAACAACGTCGTCTTCTGGTTGCTCGTCAGCATCACGCTGATGCTTTCGATGACTGGAGTCAAAACCAGGGCCAAAGCCGCGCCGGATCAGCTTGAGCCTCAGAGCGCCGACGTGCCAGCGGCTGTGATGCGGGCGCACAGGCAGCACATCCCGTCATGAAGCCTCGTTTGCTGTTGATCGGGCATACCTATGCCGCGCTGGAGAACCGGAAAAAAATCCAGGCGCTGGCCGCGCATTTCGAACTGGTGTGTGTGACCTCGGAGATCGAGTCCCGTGTCATTCTTGGGCGGCCCGCCTCTGACTTTGACAATGACAGCGACGCGCCTGGACGCGCCTATGAGCTGGTGCGGCTGCCAAGGACATGCGTGAAGGACACCGCGTTTGCGTATCCGGGGCTTGGCGTGGTGATGCGTCGAATGAAGTTTGATGTGATCCTGGTCGAGAACGAGCCCTGGGCTGTGATCTGCTGGCAGGCGCGCTTGCTTGCCGGGTGGCTGCAATCCAGCGCCCGCTTTGTGGTCTTCACCTGGGAGAATCTGGTGAGGCCGGGCGTCAAAGGCAGGATTCTCTCCGTCATCTACCGCGCTTCGACGCTCACCACGGACGGCTACATCGCAGGCAACAAGCGGGCGGCGGAGATCCTGGTGAAGCATGGGGCTGGAAAAGAAAAGGTGCTGGTGGCGCCGCAGCTTGGGGTGGATTTGGCAAATCATCACCCGGTCGGGGAGCGGGAAAAAATGCGACTGCGTGTGGTGAACGGCCTGCCGCCGGATGCCTTCATTGCGGGCTATTGCGGACGGCTCACCGAAGAGAAGGGAATGGATGAGTTGCTGCGCGCCGGTGAAACGCTGGCGGGAGAGGGAATGCATCTGGCCTTGCTTGGTGCCGGGGTGATGCGGGAGCGGCTGGAGCAGCTCCCAGCCCGGCATGAATGGATGCATCTGCTGCCGCCGCGGCCGCACTTTGACATTCCTGATTTCCTCCGCTGCCTGGATGTTTTTGTCCTGGCAAGCAAGCCGCTGATCAACCGGGACAACTGCTGGGAGGAACAGTTCGGCCATGTGCTCATCGAGGCGATGGCCTGCGGCGTGGCGACATTGGGTTCCAGCAGTGGGGCGATACCGGAAGTGCTCGGTGATGAGCGGGCTGTCTTTGAATGGGGAAACGCGGAGGCTTTGACCAAGCGACTGCGTGTGATGAAGAATGACGCGGCTTTGAGAACCGAACTGGCGCGGGCGCAACGCGGGCGGGTGGAGCGTCACTACACACACGATGCGGTGGCGGAGCACTGGGCGCGGTTTCTGACCGGCCTTCATGCGGGAAAGGAAATGATGCCATGAACTATCGCGACATTTTGTATCGAGACTACTCGTCGCATTTCGGAGGAATGAAGGCGCATGATGCCAGGGTGCAGTTCGCGCAATATGCGGCGACGTATCTCGCGCTGCCGGAACGCGGCACGGCAGTGCTCGACATCGGCTGCGGCAAGGGCGAGTGGCTGGCGTGGATGGCGGAGCAGGGATTTGATTCGCTGACGGGCGTGGATGGCTCCGTGTCTGATCTGGAGATGGCGCGCGGGCATGGGCCGGCAAAGGCCGCGTGGGTAAATGAGGATGGGATCGCGTTTTTGGAGAAGAACCCGCGCGGCTTTGCTCTCATTCATGCAAAGGATGTGATAGAGCATCTGACCAAGGAGGAATTCATCCGCTTTCTTCTGGCGGCGCGCGCGGCTCTGAAAGAGGGCGGGCGGCTCTGGCTGATGACTTTCAACGCGCAGAGTCCGATGGCCTCGGCCACGCGGTATGGCGACTTCACACATGAGACGGGCTACACGCCGGCGAGCCTGGCGCAATGCCTGCGCGCGTGCGGTTTTGGCACGGTGGCTGTTTCCGGCCGGCATTACTGCTCTTTGAGTCCCGGCGGGCGCGCGCGTTGGATGCTCGGGCGCTGCTTTTATGCCCTGGCACGAAGGGTCTTGAGGCTGCGGCACGGCGCGGGTGCCGCCACGGCTGGAGTGGACCTGCACACGGCATTGCCGGATTTGTTTGCGGAGGCACGGGCATGAGACGGGTCTTGATATATTTCCGCGAGATTCTTGTCTCACTGCCGCTGGCCTTGATCAAAGGCTGGAGGTGTTTCGGCTGGCGCGGGAGCTGGCTGGCTTTTCAGGATTTGGTTTTCACACGTCTGTTTTTTTCCGTGCGGGTGCCTGGCTTTGGCGTGCTGAGGCGGCGCAATGAGGCGCGGAGTTTGATGGACAATTTCTGCCTCGGCGAGCTGAGGTGCGAGGAGGTGGAGCAGGCTTTGCGCAGTCACGAGGCACCCGTAGTGGTGGACCTTGGCATCAATCTCGGCATGAGCGTGCGCTGGTGGTTTCACCTGAATCCGAAGGCGCGTGTCACCGGACTTGAAATGATGCAGGAGGCGCTGGACTACACGGGGGCGAGGCTTTGTGAAAGCCATCCCGAGGCGGATTGGACGCCGGTTTGCTGCGCGGTGTCCGCCGCGGATGCCGAGGCGATGGAAGTGTGTTTTGACGATGCCCTGGAGGGAACGACGAGCGCGGTCCGGTCAGCGGGCACGCAAAAGCGGAGTGTGCCTGCGCGCTGTCTGGACAGCGTGGTGCGGGAGGATGAGGTGGTGCTTTTGAAGTGCGACATCGAAGGCTTCGGCGGGCATGCTTTGGAAGGCGCGCGCGCGGTCTTGAAAAGGACGCGCTATGTGGTGACGGAGACCCACGGGCCGGAGGAGATGGAGCGCATGAGCCGGGTGCTTTTTGAGGAGGGTTTTGCGCCCTTCAAGCTGGCGGCGCGGTCGCTTTGGTGGCGCTCGTTGGAGTTCAAGCTTTAGCTTGTTCAATGAACTCCCGCTGCGGAGTCAACTCCCGTGTCGCCTAAAGGCTTTACTCCAACGGGTTCACTCCAACCTGGCAAGCACACGCTGATGAACCTCGTCCACACTCCAGCGGTCCATGCAGGCCATGGGATGAAACGTGTTTTGGCAGTGATTGACGGGACGGGAAAAGAGGTCGCAGGGCTGGCAGGCGAGTGCGGCATCGCGCAGGAGGTCGAATTTTTCCGAATGCCACATTGGGTCCCAGTTCGGGCGCGAAGGTCCGTTGAAAATGGTGCCGGGAATGCCGAGTGCGGAGGCGAGGTTCATGGGGCCGGAGTTGTTGCCGATGAAATGGCGCGCGCCTGCGAGATGCCGGATGAAGTCATGCAAGCTGCCTGGAGTCACGCGGCGGATGCGCGGGGCGAGCATTTCCTCGCCGGCTTCGTTTTGATCGAACCAAAGTACGGGATGCGTGTCCTCGAGCTTGTTGGCGAGGGCGATGAAACGCTCCAGCGGCCAGCGTTTGTAAGCTCTGCTGGCTCCCGCATGGATGGCGATGGCTCCATGGCCTTCGCGTCCGAAGGCGGAGAGGTCTGGCGCGGGGATGGCATCGGGCAGCGCGGGATGACCGAGGCGCGCGAGCATGGCCTGGGCGATGCGCCAGTTTTGCCGCGCGGCGGAGTCGGTCTCGATCAAGGGTTCGCGATGATGGAGCAGAAAGCCCAGCCTGCGCTCAGGCACATGCGGTCCGACGCAGAGCGCGGCTCCGCTGAGGCGGGCGATGAAGTGGGCGGCGTTGCCCTGGTCATTGCCGAGGAGGCAGGTGTCCGGCTTCAAGGCGCGTGTGATGCGCAGAAGGCGGGCGAGACGCGCGGGGTTTTTCCAGGAGGAGTTGAAGTCTTGTGTGTTAAAGGAAAGCAGCCGCGCCGCCGGACATGCGACTTCATACAGCGGCGTGGCTGCCGGGCTGGTCATGACGGTGATGCGCCAGTGCGGGAAGTGTGCGGCAAGCTGCTGGACAAGCGGAAGGAAGACGACGTTGTCGCCAAGCTGGTTCACTTTGAAGATCAGCAGATTCATCAGGCGGTGCATCGTTTGGCGGAAAGGGCGCGGCTGCAAGATGGAGTTCAATGTTGGAGTTCAAGCTTTAGCTTGTTCACTGGCTTTCCGCAGCGGAACTCACTCCCGTGTCGCCTAAAGGCTTCACTCCTACGACTTCACTTCAACGGATCGCCTGAGGGCGATACACCAGCATGAAAACGGGAATCGCTGAACTGAGACTGCCTTTGGCTTCGGCGGTGCTTTGCCTTGCGGCTCTGGTGGGCGCGCTGCCTTATGCGGCGGGGTATGGGGACTTCCGGCTGACGATCTGGCAGGAGTTGGTGATTCGCTGGAAGGATCCGACTTGGCAGCATGGGTTCCTGGCGCCGTTCATCGCGGGTTGGCTGGTGTGGCGGATGCGCGAGGAAATCGCATCCTGGCCGGTGAGCGGGCATGGTTCCGGGCTGGTGGTGATGGCCCTGGCCTTGCTGTCCTACTTTGCGGGATACAAGGCGCACAATTTTTATCTCGGCGCGCTGGGCATCCAGGGATTTGTGCTGGCGGTGATGCTCGGACTTTGGGGTTGGGCGGGAACGCGGCGGCTGGGGTTTGCGTGGTTGATGCTGGGCTTCATGTGGCCGCTGGTTTTCATGGAGCAGGGCGTGGCCTACCAACTGCGCGTGCTGACCGTGAGCGGTGTGTCATGGGTGCTGAACCACACCGGCGTGGAGACGGTGCGCCAGGGCACGGCGCTGCTATCCGCGCCGGATGCGGCGCGCGGCCTGGGAGAGCTGTTCAGCCTGAAGGTGGACGGGCCATGCAGCGGCATGAGGTCGCTCTTCGCGCTGCTGATGGTCTCGGCGTTGTTTGGTTACTTCCGGCAGGGGACGTGGCCGCGCCGCTGGGTGCTCTTTGCATGCAGTGTGCCGCTGGCGGTGGTGGCGAACATGGCGCGCATCTTTCTTTTACTGGGTGGCACCGTGTTGTTCGGGCGGGACTTCGCGGTGGGCAATGAGGAGCAGGAGGTGTCCACGTTTCATTTTGTGTCGGGTATCGCGGTCTATCTGGTGGCGCTGGCGGGGTTGCAGGGGGTGGCGGCTTTGATGGATAGAATTTGGAAAGGCGGAGCGGGATGGACGCGGAAGCCGGGACGGGTGAGTGAGCGTGCCGCGCTGTCGGTGGTGTCAAAGAGGCGTCTGGTCTGGCAAATCGCGGCGATGCTGGTGATGACAACGGTGGCGCTCGCCGTGTGCCGTCTCTCGCCCGAACTCAGCGCGGGCAGCGAGGCCGGCGTGGTGATGACTCTGCCGGAGCGGACGAGTCTTTTCATTGGTCGAAGTGAGAAGCCGGACACAGTGGAGAAGACGCTGCTGCCAGCGGACACGCAGATCGTGAAAATGCGCTACGCCACTCCGCGACCACCTGGGGAACGGGATCGTGTGGATGTGACCCTGGTGCTGGCGGGAGCTGAAAGGCGCAGCATTCACCGCCCGGAGGTCTGCCTCGACGGCCAGGGCTGGACGATCCTGGAGCAGTGTGTGGTGCCGGTGGAACTGCCGGGTGGGAGTGTGCTGGAGGTGAAGGACCTGCTCATCGAGCGCGAGTGGCTGGATGACGCGGGCGGGCGGCGGATGCTGCGCGCGCATTATGTGTATTGGTTTGTCGGCGCGGATGTGAGCACGCCGGACAACTGGACGCGCGTCTGGTTGAGCAGTTGGGACAATGTGCTGCGCAGTGTGAACCACCGTTGGGCATACCCGAGCATGGCAGCCTGGGTGACTGAAGGCTGGGATCCGGCCCTTACCGGGCAGAGACAGCGCACTTCGGAGCAGACCTTGGAGTTGATCAAAAACCTGATCCGGGAACTGGCGCCGGGATTCCAGAAAGGGCTGATGTAGGCATGTGCGGTTTTGTGGGATGTTTTCATGCTTCAGGTGGCGGCCTGGATGTGCCGGCGCTGCGGCAGATGCTCGCGGCGGTGCGGCATCGCGGGCCGGATGACGAGGGGCTGCATGGGTTGTCGTTCCGTCGCGGCGAAAGCCTGCCGCTGGATGCAGTGCGCGAGGCGGGTGATCTGGATGGAGGCTTCGGTTTCGCGCGGCTTAGCATCCAGGATTTGTCCGCAGCCGGGCATCAGCCGATGACGAGCGCGGATGGAAAAGTGGTGCTCGTCTTCAATGGCGAGATCTACAATGCCGGAGAACATCGCGAGACGTTGCGTGCGCAGGGTGTGGAGTTTCGCGGGCACTCGGACACGGAGGTGATTCTGCGGCTGTATGAAAAGCATGGCTGGCAGGGCATGCTCGACCGCCTGGAGGGCATGTATGCGCTGGCCATCGCGGATGTGAGGGCGGGCGTTGTGAGAGTGGCGCGCGATCCTTTTGGCATCAAGCCGCTGTATTACTGGAATCGGAATGGCACGCTGCTTATCGCCTCGGAAATGAAGGCTTTCTTGGAGCATCCGGCTTTTCAAGCGGAGGTGGAGACAGAGTATCTGGCGGAGCAGTTGCTTTTTCGTCACACCGCGTGGGATCGCACACTGCTGCGCGGTGTGATGCAACTGCCGCCGGGCCACACTCTGGAGTGGCGCCGGGATGGCACCCTGGCGCGCAGGCGTTTTTGGAGCCTGCCGGACGCGGAGGATGGCGGGGTGGATTTGTGTCAACTGCGCGAGCGTCTGCGCGGGGCTGTGGAGAGCCAGCTCGTGAGCGATGTGCCGCTGGGAACTCAATTGAGCGGCGGCATTGACTCCTCGCTTGTGACAATGGACGCGGCGCGCGCCTCGGCGGAGCGGCTGCGCACGTTTTCCATCGTGTTCGAAAATGACGCGGTCAGCGAGGACGCTTGGATATCCCAGGCGGCGCGCAGGGCGGGAGTACACAGCCACCGGCTGCTGTTCACCGCGCGGGACTTTGCGGCGGGTTTTGAAAAGGCGGCCTGGCATCTGGATGGTCCGCCGGGGAATCCGAACACGCTGGCGCTGCAACTGCTGGCGCGCGAGGCCGGGCGGCATGTGAAGGTGCTGCTGACGGGCGAGGGCTGCGACGAGTTGTTCGCCGGGTATAACCGCTTTTATTACACGGCGCTGCAGCAGGCGTGGCCGGGAGTTTTCAAGGCGGGCGCTCAATTTGCCGGGAATGGGAGAGGGAGGTGGTGGCGGCTTTTCGGCCGGGCGGGAGAGTCACTGGAGCATCAGATGGTGATCTCCTCCGCCTATGGGGCCTCGGGTTTGGTGGGGAGCCTGCTGCCGGGCGTGGACCCGGAGATGGCGATCACGGCCCGTCTGGATCATTTGAGCGGAATTCCTGGCGCGGGTGTGCGGCGGCAGGTGCGATACGAGGCGGAGACTTATCTGCCGGACCTGCTGCTGCGTCAGGACAAAATGACGATGGCGCATGGTGTGGAGTGCCGGGTTCCGTTTCTCGACAGGTCGCTTGCCGCCGCGGCGAGAAGGCTGCCTTTGGACTGGCTGGCGAGGCCCTGCCTGGGGGCCAATGCGCGGATGCGCGGCACGAAGCGGGCTGTGAAGCAACTCGCGCAGGATGAGTTTGGCCGCGCTTTTGCCTACCGGCGCAAGCGTGGATTCGATGTGCCGTTGGCGGAATTTTTTCTCCATTCAGAGGTGCGCGGCAGAGTGGAGGAGGAGTGGCTGCCGGCTTTGCGCGACCAGGGATTTTTGGACTACCGGGCTGTTGAGAAAGAATGGCGAAGTCTGCTCGAAGGGCGTGGTACAGGAGCGGCGGCTGAGACACTTTGGGTGGCGATGGGATTGACAGCTTGGGTCAAAATGATCAAGAAAAGTTAAACTTCCATAATTTCTGCTTTTCAAATTCCTAAGAAGACTCTATTTTATGGAATATATGAAGAAAATTTGGCTCGCCATTTTAGCTCTCACCATCTCAACAGGTCTGCTTTCCGCGCAGGTCACGGCCACGGTCACTGGCGTGGAGGGTAATGGCTTTGCAGGCGTTTATGATGTGAACGGCACGAATTATTGGTGGATGTGCATCGAGCCGAACGGCACGCCGAACGCCACTTTGGGTGAGTCGTACACGGCGAACTGGTTTTGGTTTGAGGACGGCTGGGACCAGCAGAACAACGAGCGTTTTGACTTCTTCAATGTGCAGAATCCGGCCTATCAAACGACGGTGATCCCGAAGCAGGTGACGGTGATGACGTATGTGCTGGACACTTATCTGCCCTGGGACACGCTGGCTGGCGCGTCCGGCCGCTTCATCGAGCAGGACAGCGACCCGCTGAATTACGAGAACAACACGGACTTCTACAACTCGCTCTTCGTGGTGCAAAATTTCCTGTCCGAGATGTACGGGAAGCCGCACCAGAATGACTTCACGGACCTGAGCAATTTCGTGAACAACTGGGATGGCGACGTGACCGCGACTGGCATCGCCAGGCAGGCGCTGTTTCAGTCCATCCTGGATGACGTGGAAGGGAAGGACGGGGTGAATCATTTCGACACTTACACGGCGATCCATGGCTACTCGACTCTCAGCGTGCGTCTGGACGAGGCTGATCCTGACAACTGGCAGGACGTGCTGGTGATCACCTCCTTCGCCCCCGTGCCCGAGCCTTCCGGCGCGTTGCTCATCGCCTGCTGCGGTGTGGCGGTGATGCTGCGGCGGTTCCGCAGGCTGGCTTGATATGAACCGGGCAGAACGCCCGGAACGCCCGTGACAGGCGGGATGCCTGTCCTACCCATGTCTCTCGAAGACAGACTCTACCCGCTGCTCAAGCTCTATGAGGCGGCGCCGCAGGCTCTGAAATCGCTGGCCGGGCGGGTTTATCGCGCGATTCCGCCCGGCTTGCGACATGGCAGCGCCTATCCACGTTTTCTGGACGAGGCACGGGAGGTGGAGTCCTGGGATGCGGAGACGATTGAGAGATATCAAGTACGGGCGCTGCGCGAGTCGCTGATTGCCGCCTCCAAAGCTCCGTTTTATGCGCGGCGTTTCGCGGAGAGCGGAGTCCGTCCGGAGAAGTTCGAATCTTTGGAACAACTGGCGGACTATCCGCTGCTGACCAAGCAGGATTTGATCTCGCAGCGCGAGCAGATGCTGAACCCGGAATTTGGGCCGGAGCATGGGCTGCACATCACCACGGGCGGGTCGAGTGGCGTGCCGGTGGGATTTGATCTGCACAAGGGGGTGAGCCGTCCGAAGGAGCAGGCTTACCTGGAGGCGCAGTGGGCGCGCCGCGGCTATCGTGTCGGCGACCGCGTGGCGGTGATCCGGGGCGGGGTGACATCGAGCCAGGCGAGCGGCGGCATCAGTTTTTTTGATGCGACGCGGGACTGGCTGATCTTGTCCTCGTATCATCTGACGCCGGAGCGCCTGCCGGAGTATGTGGAGGAGTTGAACCGGTTCCAGCCGCGCCATTTGCATGCCTATCCGAGCTCGGCGCTCATGCTGGCGCGTGGCATGGAGCAGGCGGGGCTGAGGCTGGATTTCCCCCTGACATCCCTGCTTTGCGGTTCGGAGAAGCTCACTGCCGGGTCGCAGTGTGAGCTGGAGCAGTTTTTCGGGACGCGTGTGTTTCACTGGTATGGGCACAGCGAGCGCGTGGTGCTGGCGGCGCAGGGCAGGGAATCGAACATGCTGCATTTCTGGCCGACCTACGGCTTTGTGGAATTCGGCGAGCCGGATGCGGAGGGGAACTGCGAGATCATCGGCACGTCCTTTCACAATCATGTCATGCCGCTCATCCGCTATCGCACGGGGGATTTTTGCAAGCCGACGCTTGAAGCGCGTGAGTTTGGCTGGCCTGCGGTCGAGGCTGTGGTCGGGCGCGATTATGAGTTCCTTGTCAGCGGCACCGGGCGGCGCATTTCGCTCACGGCCATCAACATGCACGACCGTGTTTTTGACGGCCTGCTGGCGGTGCAGTTTTTCCAGGAGCAGCCGGGCACGGTGGAGTGCCGGTTGCAGCCTGGTCCACACTGGCAGTCAGCCCGGCTGGAGGAAATCCGCGCCGGATTGCTGGCGAAACTTGGTGATGACTTCGCGCTCTCTTTGCGTGAGGTGGGGGAGGTCGGGAAGACTCCTGCCGGCAAGCATCGGTGGTTGGTGACGACTTTGAAACAGTGATCCGGTCTGATATGAGACAACTCGCGCAATACCAGGATGGCCGCCTCGAACTCCAGGAGGTGCCCGCGCCAGTGCCGCCGCCGGGGGGGATTCTGGTGCGGACGACGTGTTCGGTGATCTCGCCGGGGACGGAGCGGATGAAGGTGGAGCAGGCGCGCATGTCGCTGCTGCAAAAGGCGAAGGCGCGACCGGACCAGGTGAAGAAAGTGATCGAGACGGCGAAGACGCTGGGCTGGAAGGCGGCGCTGGCAAAGGTGCGCAACCGGCTCGAATCACCGACGCCGCTCGGCTATTCGGCGGCGGGTGTGGTGGTGGCGGTGGATGAGCTGAACACGCGTTTTCGTGTCGGGGATCGTGTCGCTTGTGGTGGAGCGGAGTGCGCGTTTCATGCGGAGATGATCGCTGTGCCGGACCTGCTCGCCGCGCCGGTGCCGGAAGGTGTGGAGGACTGGCAGGCGGCCTGCATGACTCTGGCCTCGATCTCCATGGAGGCGGTGCGGCAAAGCGGCGCGCGTCTGGGCGAGCGTGTGCTTGTCCTGGGCCAAGGTCTGGTTGGCTTGCTGGCGACGAGCCTGCTCAAAGCTTCGGGGGCGCGTGTGATGGGGGTAGATTTGGTGGCTGAGCGACTTCAGACTTCGCTGGCCATGGGGGCGGAGCGCGTGGCGAATCCTTTGCAGTCGAGTCTCGCTGACGAGGTGCGTGAATGGACCGCCGGGCAGGGTGTGGATGCGGTGCTGCTATGTGTGGGCGGCAAGGGACGCGACGCGGCAGACACGGCCATCGAATGCCTGCGCGACCGCGGTGTGATGGTCATCGTGGGCATTTATGACGCGGAGCTTTCCTGGAAGACCGCCTACATGAAGGACATCCAGGTGCGCTACTCGCGCAGTTACGGCCCTGGACGCTACGATCCGCAGTATGAGTGGGGCGGGCAGGACTATCCCATCGGCCATGTGCGCTGGACGGAGAATCGAAACTTCGAGGCGTGCCTGGAGCTGATGCGCGCGGGGCAGCTTGATCTGGGGCCTGTGACGACGCGGCGGGTGGCATTTGAGGATGTGGTGGGAGTCTATGACGCGCTGGAGTGCGAGGTGGGCGTGGTGGTGGAGTATGCGGGTAGGACAGGCATTCTGCCTGTCGCGGGTGAATCGGGCATTTTGCCCGATGTTGGGAAGCCGGGCAGAATGCCCGGTTCACATGAGTCAGGCGGGACGCCCGACCTACGCGCGTTCATCCCATTCGATCCGACAAAGAAAACAGAGAAGGCCCGGCGCAATCTTCCGCACTGGGAGCAGGAAGGAGTGACACAGTTTGTGACCTTCCGGCAGGCGGATGCCATCTCTCAAGAAAAGCTCGCGGAGTGGCGTGCCGAGCGCGAAGTGTGGCTGCGGGAGCATCCGCAGCCCTGGGACTTCGAGACGGAGGAACTGCATCAACGCCTTTTTGGCGACCGTGTCGAGCAATGGCTGGATCAAGGCGCGGGCAGTTGCATCCTGGCACGCGAGGACGCGGCGCGGGTGGTGGAGAAGGCGATGCGCCATTTTGACGGGGAGCGCTACATTCTGGACGCCTATGTCATCATGCCCAACCATGTGCATGTGCTGCTGAAACCTTTGGCTGGGCACTCGCTTTCCGAGATCATGCATTCCTGGAAAAGTTTCACTTCACGGGAGATCAAGAAGCTCTACGGCTTGGGAGAAGAGGCGTTTTGGCAGGCGGAGCGGTTTGATCATGCACTGAGAAGCGAGGCGGCGTTTGAGGCGAAGCGGGAGTATATTCGGAGCAATCCGGTCAAGGCCAGACTCAATGGCGGGTTTGTGGTTGGGTGCGGCATTGGGGTGGCGAGTAGGGCAGGCATCTTGCCTGTCGCGGGGGCCTCGGGCATTTTGCCCGATGACGGGGAGCCGGGCAGAATGCCCGGTTCACACGAGTCAGGCAGAATGCCTGACCTACATGTCATCGGTGCGGGCAATTTCGCGCGCACGATGCTGCTGCCGCATTTGAAAGGGCGCATCGGTTTTGGCACGGTGGTGAATGCGACCGGGCTTTCCGCGCGGCATGTGTGCGAGAAGTTCGGCTTTGCCGCGGCGGAGACGGATGCGGTCGCAATTCTGGCCCAAGCGGGCGGCGCGGTGCTCATCAGTACGCGGCATCATCTCCACGCTCCTTTGGTCATGAAGGCTCTCCACTCAAACAAGCATGTCTTTGTGGAAAAGCCGATCTGCCTCACGCGCGAGGAACTCGCGGAACTGGACGTGATGATGCAGGGCACGCAAGGCAGTGTCATGACCGGTTTCAACCGCCGCTTTGCACCGGCGACGCTGGCGATGATGGAGACACTGCAAAACGTCTCCGGGCCGAAAACCCTGGCCTTCCATGTGAACGCGGGTGTTTTGGCGCCGGATCATTGGTATGCCAACGCGGCCGAAAGCGGCGGGCGTGTGCTGGGTGAGGCGTGCCACTTTTTTGACTTCGCCTGCCATCTGCTGGGGCGTCCGGTGAAAGTGACGGCGCAGACAGTTGGAAGGCCCAAGGCGCCGGACTCGGTGACGGCGCAGGTCGAGTTTGCCGATGGGTCATCCGCCCAGATCATCTACTCGGCGGAGGGTGATTCCGCGTTTCCGAAAGAGTCTTTGCGCGTGTTCGCTGGCGGGCTGGTGATGGAGTGCGAGAACTTCATGCGCCTCGTCATTTACCGGAACCGCAAGCAGACGGTGAGGAAATTTTCATCGAAAGGCCACGCGGAGGAGATGGCGGCTTGGCTGGCCTTTCTCCAGGGCAAAGCCGCGCATCCGCTGCCCTATGAGCAGTCACGCCAGAGCATGAGGCTCACGTTTGCCGCGCTGGACTCGATCCGCGAGGCGCGGTCCATTCCCGTCTGAGACAACCATGAGCACTGGAGGCCGCCTCTTTTGGTATGCGCATCGTCTGCGGGCGATGAGCGCCGCAGAGATCATGCACCGGATGGCGGAGCGCGCGCGCCGGTTCACATTGGGCGGATGCCTGAAAAGGGCCGCACGCATCCAGCCCGGACCGGTCAATGCCCGCGCGCCTTTCCTGCCCGATCCCGCCGCCGCTCCGCAAGGTTTGCGCGAGGCGCTTGCTGTGGAGGCGGCGGCGCTGCAAGCGGGCAAATGGAAGCTTTTCGGCTGGCATGAGGCGGAGGTGGGCGCGCCTCCGTGCTGGCACCGGGACGCGCGCTGCGGTGTCGTCATCGAGCCAAAGACCGCCGCGCACCGGCTCGACCACCGCAACCTGCCGGACGGTGCGGATGCGCGCACGATCTGGGAGATCAACCGCTGGGCGGAGATGACGCGCCTGGCCATGCATGGCTGGCTGAACGCGGACAAGGCGGCCATCCGCGCGGCGCAGCTTTGGCTGGAGGACTGGCTGGACCACAATCCGACGGGCATGGGCATCAACTGGACCAGCCCTCTGGAGGCGGCACTGCGGCTGCTGAATTTCTGCTGGTTCGACGCCCTGGCCCGCGCGGCAGGCGCGGACACGGCGGTGCAGGACAAACTGGCGCGGCGCATCGTGCCAATCCATGCTGGCTGGGTCTGGCGGCACCGTTCGCACGGGTCTTCGGCGAACAACCACTTGTTAGGCGAGCTGGCCGCGCTGGTCGTGGCCTTGAAGCGCTGGCCGGGCATGGAAAAGCATGTCCTTCCTGTGGAGCAGGTCTGGGACATGCTCGGAGCGGAGGTGCTGGCGCAGTTCGCAGAGGACGGCGGCTCGCGCGAGCAGGCGCTGCATTATCATCTGTTCGCCTTTGACCTGGCCTGGCAGGCGGCGCGCGCCGTGGGGTGCCGGGCAGGGGAGGTTCATGACCGGCTTGCGGAAGCCGCGGACTATTTCCGCTGCCTCGCGCATCCTGATGAGCCGTGGGACTTTGGCGACAATGACGATGCCCGGGTGGTGCCGGTCGCGCGCTCGCGTGAGCGCGCTGTCGCGGAGTGGAGGGCATGGTTGGGCGGAGAGCCGGGGGACTTGCGCTTTTGGCTGGGGCGGAGCCCGAGCAGTCCGGCCAGGGTGGAGGAGGCGGGCTGGCGCTGCTTTCCGGAAAGCGGCATGGCCGTGGGCCGCATGGGCGGTTGGATGGCGCGGCTGGACGCCTCCCCGCTCGGCTTTGGCAGCCTGGCAGCGCATGGTCACTGCGACGTGCTGCATCTCTCGGTGTGGGATGGCGCGCATGCGCTGCTGATTGATCCTGGCACGGGCGGTTATCATGGTTTTGCCGGACTGCGCGCGGAGCTGGCGGCGTGGGAGGCGCACAACGGGCCGCTGCCGGCCGGCGGCTACCGCACTCCGCGCCGGGTTGGCGCTTTTTTGCAGACAGCGCATCATCCTCAACCCTTGCTGGCGGCGGAGGGCGGGCGGGTGGTGGCGCGTTTCGCGCACGAGGGGCGCATCATGCAGCGCACGGTGGTCATGAACGCGGATGGGATCGAAATTCAGGATGTCGAGGCAGCCGGCAGACCGCTCGTGGTGCGCTGGCGTCTGGCTCCTGGCATGGCGGCGAAAATGCTGGCGAATCAGGGGCGCGCATGTCTTGAACTCTCCCTCAAAGGCGTCCTTTGGGTCATGGATCCCGGTGCTGACGAGGCGAATGTGAGGCTGGCCGAGAAGCGCGCCTCGCCCTTTTACGCGGAGATTGCCAGCAGCGTCGAGGTGGAGGTGAGGTGCGCCGGAGGCAGTTTGACGACCCGTCTTCGACGAGGCTGACCGGGCATCAGCAAGCGAGGCAGGAGCACGCCGCAGGCGTGCTTTTTTGCGCCCGGAGCGCCGGCTTGCCTGGAAAAAAGAAGCGCCGCCCGGCCTGGATGGGCGGGCGGCGCGACGTATGGCGTCAGGGACGCCGGGGATCAGGGCTTGGCCGTCGGGCAGCAGGAGGCGGCTTTTTTGCCGCCGCTGTCACAGCAAGTGGCGCAGTCGGACTTCTTGGAGGCGCAGGAGGCGAGCACCAGGGAGGCCGAGACCAGGGCAAGGGTAAGAAGGCGTGTCATTATGAGAGCAGGTTGTCTGCGTGGACGCGGACCTTCTTACTTGCCGTAATGCACCGGAGCCGGCGGCGGGGGCGGGGGAGCCTTGGAGGCGCAGGAGACCAGGGTGGAGATGGCGGCCATGGCGAGCAGGGCGAGGACGATGTGTTTCATAGGCTGTTGTTGTTCTTGTGTTTATTGCTGGATTCGAGGAATCGAATGCCGATGCGCCGCGAGAGTACCGGCAATTTGATTTTTTGCAATGCTTCAAATGCCGATGTTTTGCGGACTTTTCGCAAGTCTGAAAAGGCTTACCGGGCCAGATTGAGATCCCCGGTGAAGGGAGCGCGGGTGCGGTCGAGCTCGGTGGCGAGGGCGGCGCGCAGACGCTCGAGTTCGGGACGGTGGGCGGCGCTTGCGGCCAGGTTCGCGAGCTCCTCGGGGTCGTCTTTGAGATCGTAGAGTTCCTCGATTTCTCCGGCGCGCAGGTAGCGGATGTATTTCCAGCGGCCGTCGTTGAGGGCGACATACCAGGGCACTCCGCCGTGCTCGGCCTCGGCGGGGGTGGCGCGCAGGACTTTGGCCACTTCGCTTCCGTAATATTTGCCGGTGTGCTCGTAGAGGCAGGGGGTGATGGCGGCGGGCGCGTCCGGGGCGGTGAGCAGGGGGGTGAGGTCGCGCCCGTGCATCTCCCACTCGGGTTCGAGGCCGGCGAAGCTGAAGAAGGTGCGCACGAGGTCGGGGCTGTTCACGGGCTGCGCGCAGACTTTGCCTTGGGCCAGGCGGCCGGGCATGGAGATGATGAAGGGGGAGCGCACGGCGGCGTCGTAGGGGGCGAGTTTGATGCGCAGGCCGTGCTCGCCGAGGGCGAAGCCCTGGTCGGCGGTGAAGACGACGAGGGTGTTCTCGATCTGGCCGCTTTCCTTGAGCGCGGTGATGAGGCGGCCCACGCCCTCGTCGAGGGCTTCGACGCAGTCGTTGCTCTGCTGAACGAACTTCTGAAATGTGGTGCCGCCCTTGCCTTTGGCGCCGACGATTTTGCCGTCGGGTCCCATTTTCCAGGACTGGGTCTTCTCCAGCCAGGCGGG